>Ga0255759_10004751_pt1 | contig 11678 bp, 8 predicted proteins | sample 101ome_20_FD_179959 | JGI IMG/M metagenome (GOLD analysis project Ga0255759, IMG submission 179959) | Coastal salt marsh microbial communities from the Groves Creek Marsh, Skidaway Island, Georgia - 101404AT metaG (version 2) | ecosystem: Environmental > Aquatic > Marine > Intertidal zone > Salt...
TAGCTAATGGTTTTTTGTTAAAAAACCTTAAAATATTCGTTTCCTTGCTCTAAATGAAGATTTTGGGTAGGGAGACTTGTCTGTGGTTTATTCTTTTTTCTCTCATTTTTTGAGAAAATTGATTAAATCACAGTTAATTATTGTTAAACAACTATTAATTAAATAAACAATTAAACTATGTTTAGATTTATACTAGTTAGTTTCTTGTTCTTGGCTTCAAATGTTTGGGCTCAAGACAGAACTATTTCTGGATCTGTTTCATCTGACGAGGACGGTAGTGGTCTTCCGGGTGTTAACGTGATCCTACAAGGTACAACTATTGGTACTACTACAGATGTCAATGGTTCATACTCACTAGATGTTCCTAGTGATGGAGGTACCTTAGTTTTTTCATTTATTGGTTTAGTGTCGCAAGAAATTGCAATTGGTGCTAGATCAGTGGTGGATGTAGTTATGAGCTCTGATGTTGAAGAACTTCAAGAGGTTGTTGTAACTGCATTGGGTATCACCAAAGAAAAAGCTGCACTTGGTTATGCAGTAACTTCTGTTGGTGGTGAACAGCTTGAAGCTAGACCCGAAGCAGACATAGCTAGGTTGTTAAGAGGTAAAGTTCCTGGTGTTGATATCACTTCTCAAAGTGGTGTTACTGGAACTGGTACTAATATTATTATTAGGGGATATACCTCAATTTCAGGTTCTAACCAACCTTTATTTGTATTAGATGGTGTGCCAATTGATGCATCAACTTATTCAGATAGAGGTTTTACTGGTGGTGGTGCAACTGCCTCTAGTAGATTCTTAGATCTTGATCCTAACAACGTAGCAGAAATTAGTGTGCTAAAAGGACTTGCTGCAACCGTATTATACGGTGAAGCTGGTAGAAACGGTGTAATTCTTATTACGACCAAAACAGGTCAAATTGGAAGTACATCAAATAAAGGATTAGAAGTATCATATAGCCAATCATACTTTGTTAATCAGGTAGCTAGTTTACCAGATGATCAAGATCAGTATGGTAATGGATGGCAGAATCTAGCTGCAGCTGCATTTAGTAACTGGGGTGCTCCATTTGATCAGCCAAACAGAAACGGTTTAACAGATGGTACTATTAAACATCCATATGATAGATCAGTTTGGCATGGTGTATTTCCTGATTATATAGGAGCTAGATGGCCATACCAAGCATATGATAACTTACAAAACTTCTTTGTTGATGGTTCTCAACAAAACACTTCTATTGGTATCAACGCTCAAGTTGGTTCTTCATCAATAAAAGCTAATTATGGTTGGACTAAAGACAATGGTTATGTTCCTTTTAATGATTACAGAAAACATAATTTCGCAGTAGGAGCTAATACTCAACTTGCTAACGGTTTAAAATTAAATGCTTCATTCAATTACATTGAATCTCAAGCAAATAAACCACCAGTTAATCCGAGTAGAAACTCTAATGCAACGAATGTATCATTATTTGGTAACGTTATGTATACACCTAGAAGTTTAAATTTATTTGGTTTAGAATATGAGAGACCAGATACTCATGGTAGTGTATATTATAGAAGTAATAATGGAATGCAACATCCATTATGGACTCTAAATTATACAAGAGATAGAGATGACGTTAACAGATTTATTGGAAACGTAACTCTAAGTTATGAGATAGCTGATTTCTTAAATCTTACCTACAGAATAGGTTTAGATAGAACTAACATGCTAAACAACTACATGATTAATAAAAATGGAGTTCAAGGTTATGCTGTTCTTGGTGCTTATCATACGTCAAATAGAAATAATATAAATTATGATCAAGTTGTAAACTTAAATGGATCTGTTGAACTTTCAGAAGATTTAGATTTCGATTTCTTAGTTGGAGGAAACCTTCAATCTAGAAATTATGAATTATCTCAGATTTATAGTTCAGACATGTTTGTTTTTGGATTCTTTGATCATAGTAACTTTACAGTAACTAATGCAAATACTTACGTTCTTAGAGAAAACACTTATGGAGCTTATGCAAACTTATCTTTAGGTTATAAAGATTGGGGATTTTTAACTGCATCAGCTAGAAACGATTGGACTTCGACTCTAGAGCCGGAAAACAGATCTTTTCTATATCCATCAATCTCAGTCTCAGTACTACCGTTTGATGCATTAGGTGTAAGTAATCAAAATCTTAACTTCTTAAAAGTTAGATTAGGTTTTGGTACTTCTGCTGGATATCCTTCTCCATATTCAACGAGAGGATCACTAAATACAGGAACTAAGATTTTCCAAACTTCAGCTGGTGTACTATTAAATTCAAATGCAGTTAGTAATTTTTATGCTAACCCTGCTCTTACTCCTGAAATTCATAAGGAGATCGAGTTAGGAGTTGAAGGTAAATTCCTTAAGAATAGAGTTGGAATAGACGTATCATTATTTACTAAAGATTCAGAAGATTTAATCATTGATTTAGATCTTGATGCATCTACTGGTTATACTTCATCAACTGTTAATTCAGCTTCAATCAATAATAAAGGTCTTGAAGCTATAATTTCAATAGTTCCAGTTCAGTCTAGAGACTTTACTTGGGAAATTTCTGGTCAGTTCTCACTTTTGAGAAGTGAAGTTATTTCAATTGCTGATGGTGTAGATCAAATCTACGTTGGCGGATATGTTGGTAGAGGTAATATAGCAGTACCTGGTTTACCTTTCGGTGTTATGGAAGGACAGCTTATTAGAAGAGACTACGGTAGTCTTGACGGTACTGATGTTGATCAGGTTCATTGGGATGATAGATTAGGGTATACTCCATATGTTAATGCTGCTGGAGGATATCAGTTCTTAGATTATGGAATAATTGGAGATCCTAGCCCTGACTATGTTTATGGTGTTACTAACACGTTAACATATAAGTGGTTAACTGCAAGAGTTCAGTTTGATGCTTCGGTTGGTGGAGATGTATTCTCTACAACCAGTTCTACATTACTAGGTAGAGGAATTCTTGAAGAAACAGGATTTGATAGATTTGTTCCAGTTATAACAACAGGTTTAACTGGAGATGGTTCTCCTAACGTTAAGCAAATAACTCCTAATCAACATTACTGGCCAAATACTGGTGTTTTCTATGATGAAAATTCAGTATATGATGCTTCAGTAATGAGATTAAGAGAGATTTCTTTATCATTAGTTGCACCTAAATCTTTCCTTAATGGAACTCCATTTGGTAGTGCTAGTTTAACTATGTCAGCTCAAAACCTATGGCATTATGCATGGAATTTCCCTGCTGGTACAAACTTTGACCCTGAGGTTATTAGTTATGGTGCTGGATCTAATGCTAGAGGTTGGGATGAGATGACTGGTCCTACTGCTAAAAAATGGGGAGCTACTTTAAGCTTAACATTCTAATTTTTTAAATATTATATATTATGAAAAAATTAAATAAATTATATCTAATTGTAGCCTTCATGTTCGTAGGTTATTCTTGTGAAATAACTGATCTTGATCAATTAAATAATCCTAATGCTGTAACTGCTGAAAATGCTGGTATAGATTTATACTGGAATCAAATTCAGGTACAGTTTGGTAGCTGGTGGTATGGTAATCAAACTCCTATGTTACATGTTGGTAGAATGCTAGCAGGTGATTGGGGATCGACTTACCAAAGTGCTTATGGTCCATCAAGTTTTAATGGATCATGGAATACAGTTTATTCTGGCCTTGTTCCAGATATTGATGCTATGATAAAAACTGGTACTGAAAATGAATCTTGGATTTATGTTGGTGCTGGTAAAATTCTTAAGGCTTATGCACTTCAGATGCTTGTTGATAAGCATGGTGCTATCCCTTACACTGAAGCATGGCAAGGAACTGAGAATTTAAGTCCTAAAGTTGATGATGCTCAATCAGTATACACTGCAATTTCAGATTTATATGATGAAGCAATTGTTGATTTAAATAAAACTGCTATTGGTGCTCCTTCTGTAGATATATTCTATGGTGGAGATAAAGCAAAATGGATAACTTTAGCTAATACCTTGAAATTTAGATTAGCTCTAAATAAAGGTGATGCTGCTGGAGTTGCAGCTGCTTTATCAGCAGGTGTAATTGATTCTAAAGCTGAAGACTGGGTTTTTCAATACGGAAGTAATAGACAAAATCCAGACTCAAGACACCCATGGTATAGTGGAGCTTACGAATCTTTTGCTGGACCTTATCAGTCAAATTACTATATGTGGGAATTAAATGGCGGTGAAAAAGGTATTATTGATCCAAGAGTTAGGTACTATTACAAAAGACAGGATTTAGACATGAGTAATGAAGATTTATTCACACTAGATTGTGTCGTACCTGAAACTAGACCAGTATGGTATGATAATCAATATACTAATGCTTATGGACAAACTACATTATGGCCATTTTGTGGTGCAAGTAGTACATTTACAGTAGATCCTAAAAATGCAAAAGGTTACTGGGGTAGAGACCATATGAATGATGATGGTACTCCTCCAGATGGACAAAAAAGAACCCATAGAGGTGCTTATCCTGCTGCAGGTCTATATGATGATGGTGATGCTTCTACATTCACTTTTGGTAGTGGTGTAAGCCATACTCAAAATGGTGGTGTTGATGGAGGTGGAGGAGATGGTCATGCTCCAATGCTTATGTCATCAAATGTATATTTTATGCGTGCAGAAGCTGCTTTAGATAATTTATCTAATGAAGACGCTGCTGCTATGCTAGAAACTGCTATCAGAGAATCTATTTCATCTGTTATGTCATATTCTGCCGGTTGGGGAGAAGTTGGTGATTTTAATGATGACAATGTAGGTGGTGTACCAACAACAAGAGCTATTGATAACTATGTAGGTTTTGTTATGGATGCATATAATGCTGCTTCTACAGATGGTAAAATGGCGATTATTGTGAAAGAGCATAGATTAGCTTCTTTCTCTAACGGTATTGAAGTTTATAATGCTATGAGAAGAACTGGCCATCCGACAGAGATGCAAGGTCCTATGAAGGTCCAGTCTGCTGGTACTTTTCCTAGGCTATTCCCTTATCCTTCTGATTTTTCTAACTTGAACAAAAATGCTCCTGTTAGAACTGATTATGGAGAGAAAATATTTTGGGATAGAGCTGGTGCATTAAATTAATTTTTAAACAAATTCAATTATGAAAAATTTAAAAAAGTTATTTACATCGTTTATCGCAATAATTACAGTTGTTTCTTGTGGTGATCCTGAGTTGCCGGTTGAACTTTTTCCTGAAATGCAATATGGTGCATATGCAAGAAAAATGTCTCAAACAGGTGAATTCAATTACTATGATATAACTAGTTCTAAAATAGATATTCATGTAGAGTATTATGATGAAGCTAAAGGAGCTAATGTAGCACAATATGATATAGATGTTGAGTATGTAGATTTAGTTGGAAAAGGTGCTGGAAGTAAAGCTAGAACAAGCTTAAAATCCATTACTTCTTCTGAGTTTACTGTAAACGCCGATGGTTATTTAAGTTCTGATATAAGTTTAGGTTTTAGTGAAGCTTTAACCGCTTTAGGACTTACTGCAGAACAAGTAACTGGTGGTAATTATTTCAGATATTGGTTTACTATCACTAAAACGGATGGTTCAGTATATGACTATAATAGCACTGGTTCTCAGTTAATGGGTTCTACTGCCTTTGGTGCTTTATTTAGATTAAATGTTAACATAATTTGTCCTTCTTCTCTTGAAGGAGAAATTTTAGTTGACCAAACCACGGAAAGTTGGGACGGAAGTTTTCCTGGCTGGACTGGTTTTGAATTAGATCAGAAAACTATGAATTTAGTAAAATCTGGAGCTGATAATGTTTACAAAGTTCCAGAAGATGCTGCATGGGGTTCTTGGATTGATTTATGGGGAGACGTATCTACTGGTCCAGTAGTTAATGATGCCTGTAACATTCTAAGCATGTCTGGTTCAGATCAGTATGGTGATTCCTATTTCCTTATCGAAGGAACTGTCTCGGTTAGTGGTGACGGTAAAGTTTTATCTTTCCAATGGGGTAATACCTATGGTGAAGGTGGCTTTGTTGATGTTGCTTACAAAGATGGAAGTTCGTGGCCAGATCTAAAGAACTAACTATTAGCTAAACTATAATTAAAAAGGGGCAATAATTTTATTGCTCCTTTTTTTATATCATAAATAACTTAAAAAATCTCAAAAGATCTTAGTTTATTTTAATTAATAAGAAATAGATTAAGGGGGATTTTTTGAAATTAGTATTTAAATAATTTTCGACCAAACGCTTTTATAATTAATCGTTTGTGTAGTGCTATCTTCTCTATTTTTCATACTTCTTTTATACAACAAATTAAAATTATTTTCATCAATAAACTCTATTTTTACTTTATTAATGATTTTATTTGGATCATCTTCATTGAAAAGAATTAGAGAATCATTTTTAATTTGATATATCAATAATTGATTAAAATAGATTACATAGTTGTCCTTTTTAAAAAAAATTGATGGAAAAGGTGTTTTCTTGTAAGTGTTAACGTTATCTATATATAGTGCCTCAAATTTCCAATCACCTTCAAGTTCAACTGTTTTTTCACAAGACATTAGAAAATATATAAAGTAAATAATTGATATTTGTTTCATTATTATTTTTAGCTATTACAATTTATGAAAAAAAAGATATCATATCTCAATTTGTTTTTAACTTTTTTGAAGACAGGCACTATTTCTTTTGGTGGCTATATGATGCTTATCTCAATGATTCAGAGATCTTTTTCAAAAGAAAATAAATATTTAAAAAAACGAAAAATTTTAGATGCAGTTGTTATGGCAAGCTTTCTCCCTGGTCCAATGGCTATAAATGTAGCATCTTATATAGGATTTTTACTTAAGGGATGGAAAGGTGCATTGGTTTCTTTTATAGGTGTTTTATTTCCCTCTTTTTTGTTAATGGTCCTTTTTTCTTATCTATATTTCAACTCGAATAATATTCCAGGGTTTTCATCTTTTTTTAATGGGGTTATTCCAGTAGTTGCTGCAGTTATTTTTAGTGTTGCTTATGGTTTTTTTAAAAAAAATAAAGATAAAAAATTTGCTTTTCTTTTGGTTATCTTGAGTTTAACCATTACCTCTCTTATTAAAGGTTATATTTCGATAATTCTCCCTTTAATTTTATGTGGTATTCTTAATCTTATCTATAATGGTGAAAAAATAAAAAAAATTTCAAACACTCAAAAAGCATTTTTAAGAGTTAAAGGAATTATAATTGCTTCTCTTATCTTATCTATTCTTTTTATTTTTTTAAATACTGCTCCCATACATAAGATAAATTTTACTTTATCTAAAATATTTGCAAATATTTCTTTAACCTTGTTTGGAGGCGGATATGTTTTTATACCTTATTTAGATAAGATAATTGTAGATGAGTTAGGGTGGTTAACTCAGAGAGAGTTCATTGATTCTATTGCAATGGGACAAATCACTCCGGGTCCAGTGTTAATTACAGCTACTTTCATTGGTTATAAGATGAATGGAATATTAGGTGCTTTCTTTGCTACAGTATCAATTTTTCTTCCTTCATCAGTAGTTATCATATTCTTTTCAAGAATTTATTATTTTATTAAAAAAAATATAACAGTAAAATTGATAATTGATGGATTTAAGATTGGAATAATTGGTTTGATAGTATATTCTGGTTATGTTATAATGTCTAAACAACTCCTGAATTTAAATTTATATAATATTATAATTTGTGTAATCTGTTTTTTTATATTCAATAAAACGAAATATCATCCACTTTTCTTTATACTATTTTTTGGGTTTATAGGATTTATTTTCAAAATTTAAGAAGCTTGCTTTTTTTTCCATCAAAATCTAGATAGTAAGATTGAGTAATCCATTCTCCACAATTAAAGTACTTACTATCGTTAGAGATTTTCTTTTGACTAACAAAATGACTGTGGCCAAAAACATAAATATCATGATGATTTTTTTTGTTAATATTTACACAATACTCATATATTCTATTGTCATTTATTTTTGCTTTTTCTGTTATATTCATTTTACTTTTTGATCCTGATAAAAATCTTCCTAATGGTATTCCTAAGTCTGGATGTATCCATCTAAATAAGAATTGAAAAAATTTATTTTTAAATACTTCACTTAAAATCTTATATCCAGTATCTCCTTTACCAAGACCATCTCCATGTCCAATCATTAGAATTTTATCATTGATTTTAAATTTTTGAGGCTTATCATATACTTTAATTCCAAGTTCTTCAAAATAATTTATGACCCAAAGATCATGATTGCCAATAAAATAATGAAAATGGATTCCTTGATCAATCATATTAGAAATAGTAGATAAAAATCTTAAGTTATCTTTGGGTATAACGTTTTTATATTCGAACCAGAAATCAAAAAGGTCGCCCATTAAAAATACTTCTTGAGCATCCTTTTTAATATAATTCAACCATTCAATGATTTTTTTTTCTCTTAATAATGATGAGTTTTTATCAGGTCTTCCTAAATGAAAATCACCTGCAAAATAAATTTTATTTTTCTTCTTTATCTGAAGAGTTATCATCGGTAATTTTATTTATTTCATCTTTATCTTCTTCTTGAGTAATCTTTTTACTTTCGAAAGGCCTTTTTCCTATAAGTACTTCAAGATCATTTTGAAATAAAATTTCTTTCTCTAAAAGTTTATTTGCAATTTTTTCAAGTTGTTCTCTTTTATCTAGAAGTAGCTTCTTAGTTCTTTCATAAGCACTATCAACTATTCTTTTTACTTCCGAGTCAATTTTCTCAGCTGTTGAGTCAGAATATGGTTTTGTGAAATTATAATCAGATTGTTTGGAATCATAAAAAGATATGTTACCAATATTCTTATTCATTCCATATACAGAAACAATACTGTAAGCCATTTTCGTAATTCTTTCTAAATCACTTAGTGCACCAGTTGAAATTTTTCCAAATGTTATGTCTTCAGCAGCTCTACCACCTAAGGCCATACACATTTCATCTAATAATTGATCTGTCTGATATAAATACTGTTCTTTTGGAAGATATTGAGCATATCCTAATGCAGCTATTCCTCTTGGAACAATACTTACTTTGACCAGTGGGTCTGCATGTTCTAAATACCATCCTGCTACTGCATGACCAGCTTCATGATATGCAACAATTTTCTTTTCTTCAGGGGAGATTATTTTATTCTTTTTTTCTAGTCCTCCAATAACTCTATCTATTGCATCTTGAAAATCTGACATTTCTATAGACTCTTTATTTTTTCTTGCTGCAATTAAAGCAGATTCATTACATACATTTGCTATCTCTGCTCCAGCAAATCCAGGGGTCTGTGCCGCAAGATTCTTTACATTAACATCATTATTAAGTTTTAGTGGGCGTATATGTACTTTAAAAATTTCTTCTCTTCCTTTCAGATCAGGTTTATCGATTGAAATCTGTCTATCGAATCTACCTGGTCTTAACAACGCTGAGTCAAGAACGTCCGGTCTATTAGTTGCGGCTAATATTATAACTCCGGAATCTGTTGAAAACCCATCCATTTCAACAAGTAATGAATTTAAAGTATTTTCTCTTTCGTCATTTGAACCTGGCATTTGACCTCTACCTCTACTTCTTCCAATAGCATCTATCTCGTCAATAAATACTATACATGGAGCTTTTTCTTTAGCTTTTTTAAATAAATCTCTGACTCTAGCTGCTCCTACACCAACAAACATTTCTACAAAGTCTGATCCAGATAATGAGTAGAAGGGAACATTAGCTTCTCCGGCTACTGCTTTAGCTAATAGTGTTTTACCTGTTCCAGGAGATCCAACTAAAAGGGCTCCCTTAGGAATCTTACCCCCAAGTTTTGTGAACTTTTTTGGATTTTTTAAAAATTCAACAATCTCTTTTACTTCCTCTTTGGCTTCTTCTAAACCAGCAACGTCTCTAAAAGTTAATTTTATTTTGCTTTCTTTATCAAATAATGATGCTTTTGATTTACTTATATTAAAAATTTGACCACCAGGACCTCCGCCTGTAGACATCCTCCTAAGTAAAAACCAAAAACCAACAAGTATTAAAATTGTGAAACCCCATGTTTGTAAAAATGAGTAAATATCAGTTCGACTTTCTGTTAAGTATTCAATTTCGGTTGTATTCCCCTTTCCCAAAGAGCTGATCAGGTCATCATATCTCTTTTCAAATGATTCAATTGATGATACTTCTAATCTATAATGTGGGCCAAACGTATTATTGATAAGACTCGATGATTCTAATTCATCTTTATAAGTTGTATTTAGGAGTGCCTCTTCTTTCAGAGATATCTCAACTATTTCTTGATTTTTAATTACTACTATCTTAGCAATATCATGACTTTTAATCATTTTCTGAAAACGATTGTAGTCAATTGTTATAGGTTTAGTTGAAAAAAATCCAAAGGATAAATAAATAAATATTGAAACCAGGAATACAATCCATATCTGATTATTAAAATTATTATTATTTATTATTTTCTTGTTTGACTTCTTTTTCATTTTTTAGAATTATAGCTTTTAATTATACCATCTCCCCATAATTTTTCAAGTTCGTACATATTTCTTCTTTTTTCATCAAAGATATGTGCAACAACATTAACAAAATCTATCAAAATCCACTCTTTATTTTCAATTCCTTCTTTCTTCCACGGTCTCTCATTATATTTTTTTAAAACATTTTTTTGAACACCGTCTGCAATTGCATCAATATGGATATTTGAGTTACCAGTTGCTAAAACGAAATAATCGGTGACTGAGTTCTCTATCTTTTTTAAATTAATAATTCTAATATCCTCAGCTTTCTTGTCATCCATACAATTTGCTATGAATTTGCTAAGTTTATCTGAATTTATTTTTTCTTTTAATTTCAATATATATTGCTAAAAATATTTATTTAAAAAATGTGCAAAAAAACTGCCAACTCCTTATTTAAAGACAAAACTAATATTTATGTGTCAGAATGTCTTTCAACTAATGATTTTTTGACTCATTTAACTAAAAAAAATAATCTGGGTGAAGGTACGACTGTAATGACCGACTATCAAGTCAAAGGTAAAGGGCAAAGAAATAATATGTGGGAATCTAAAAAGAAAAAAAATTTACTTTTTTCTTTATTATTAAAACCAGATATCCCATTATCTGATCAGTTCAAGTTACATATTATAATATCCCTGGCTATTAAGGAAACACTAACTAAACTTGATCTAAGAGGTGTAAAGGTTAAATGGCCTAATGATATCTATATAAACGATAAAAAAATTTCTGGAATATTAATAGAAAGTCAAATTTTCAATAAAAAAATTAAACAAGTTGTCATTGGAATTGGCTTAAATATTAATCAAAATAATTTTGATGATTTAAATGCAACATCAATCTTAAAAGAAACTGGATACGAATCTGACATAAAACATGTTAGAAATCTACTAAATACTGCAATTGAAAAAAGATACTTAGATATTACTAAAAATATTGAAGAATTAAAACTTGAATATATTGCTAATCTATATAAGCTAAATACAGATCAAAACTTTGCTAATCATAAAAATATTTTTATAGGAAGAATAGTTGATGTAGATAATGATGGTAGAATTATTATAAAAGTTAATGGTAATAGACAAAAATTTGATTTTGGATCTGTTAGGTTTT
>Ga0255759_10004754_pt1 | contig 11675 bp, 8 predicted proteins | sample 101ome_20_FD_179959 | JGI IMG/M metagenome (GOLD analysis project Ga0255759, IMG submission 179959) | Coastal salt marsh microbial communities from the Groves Creek Marsh, Skidaway Island, Georgia - 101404AT metaG (version 2) | ecosystem: Environmental > Aquatic > Marine > Intertidal zone > Salt...
CGTCGGTCGTTCGTTCGGGCGTCGAGACGAGACGAACGTCGCGCGGGAAAAGGAAAGTCGACGACGTGGGTGGTGAAATCTGGGTGGTGAGCAGAGAGAGAGGATCGATCGGTTTTCTTCGGTTTTTACGTTTGAGATCGGGAAAAGGATGACGCCCGAAGCGGCGCGAATCGCGCGCGAACGGGCGAAACGCGCGCTGGAAACGATGCGGACGTCGAATAACGCGTCGCCCATGGGGAACGGGTCGAGGTCGTCGTCGTCGTCGGTGACGACGACGTACGACGGGGGATCGACGGAGCGGCGAGACGCGTGTTTCGACTGGTCGAGAGGGTCGTGCGCGCGCGGGGAGAGCTGTCGGTTTTCGCACGAGGGCGCGCCGGGGGGGAACCCGAACGCGGGGGCGCACGCGCGCGGCATGGGGAACGGGTCGAGCGGGTCGAGCGGGTCGTCGTCGTCGCCGCATCGGATGGCGGCCGGGGTGTGCTTCGACCACGCCAAGGGGACGTGTAAACGCGGGGATCAGTGTAGGTTCTCGCACGACGCCGCGGCGGTGGCGGCGTTTGCGAAAATTGCATCCGTCGGTGGGGGTGGTGCGAGCGGGAGCGCGAACGCGACGAGCGGGAACGGAAGCCCGACGAGCGGCGGGAGGTTGGCGGCGTCGAGCATTCCGAAACCGTTGCCCATTAGCGGGGCGTTGGCGGCGGCGGCCAAGGCGACGAGCGTGGTGGCGCCAAAGGTGGAGCCGGCGCCGATCGTGAGACGCACGGGGGCGGTGGACTACGCGGCGGCGGCCAAGGTGGGCGTGGCGATGGCGACGGAGGGGTCGTTCGCGGCGGCGTTGGTGGGTAAAAGAGCGGGCGGCGAAAACGGCGTCGCGGCGACGGCGGCGCAGCCACCCGTTCCGACGTCACCGGCGCCGCAGGAGAGCAAGGTGGTTCCAGCGTTGACCGCGAGTGGGGCTTCCGTGCCGGCGCCGAGGTTTCCTCCGACGCCGAACGTCATGGCGGCGCAAACGACAATGTCGGCGAGCTTGTCCAAGCCGACGTATCAGTTTGGCACCGGGTCCATGCTGAGCGCCCCGGTTGGTGAGCAGCCGGGCGTCGACGCGGTTCCGACGCTGAACGACGGCGGTGGTGGTATCAGTTCCGGTAACGGCGCACCGGCGGTGGCCAAGGCGTATCCAAAGCCCGACTTTGCCTTTGGTAGCGGAGCGTCGGCGTCGGCGCCCGCCGTCGCGGCGCCAGCCGGTTTCGTGCCGCCAGTGCCGAGCGGTCCGCCGCCAGTTCCCGCGGGTCCGCCGCCAGAGGCGAACCAACGCACACATCACGCCGTGGGTCCTGGGTTTGGGTTCTCTCAGCACGATCTCGGCGTGGCGACGGCGCCTGAAAAGACGGCGCCGCAACAGTCGGGGAGCGTGTGGGGCGCCGGCGCGACGACGACGACGACGACGACTGGAGTGAACGGGCTCGGGGCGGAATGGGACGTCAGCGGCATGGGAATGGAGGGCCTCGCCGTTGATTATAGCAGCACTGGAACGTACGACGCGCTCGGTGGAGCGTCGCCCTTTGGCGTTGGATTGGGCTACTCGCTCTTTTCCCCGAGCGCCGCCGTCCAGCAAGCGGATGGCGGCGCCGCGCAGCGGGCGCAACCGCAGAGCATGTGGGGCTCAAACTTTGGCGGTTACGGTGGGTTCTAAAAGTATAGCTCATCTGTGTGATAGGTTGACGGTTTAATTCGATCGTATCAAATGTTTAAATCCCAACGTCTTTAACATTCGACTCGAAACGCGCGCGCGCGGCGCTTTCAAGTCAAAATCAAAATCCTCTCCATTCATCGTCCTCACACGCGATCGCCGGCGCACGAAACCACACGGCCCGAGACGCGCGTGATCGTCAAGCATGGCGTCGTCCGCGTTCGCTGCGATGCGCATCGCGACCGTGGCGTCGATGACGACGTCGACGACGTCGCCGCGAAACGCCGCGCCGCCGCCTCAGAGCTGTCAGCCGATGCCGACGCCGATGCCGACGCCGATGCCGCGTCGCGCGTCGCGCATCGGTGTCGTCGCTCGCGCGAGCGCGGATAACGATGCGCCGAAGGCGTCTCCGTCTCGACGCGTCGCGCGTCGAGCACCAAAGACGAAGACGACGGAGGAGGGTGGAGCGACGGGCGGCGCCCCGCGGGCAAAGACGACCAAAACGACGACGACGACCCGAACGCGCAAGGTGCGCAAACTGTCGAGCGAAGTGAAGGAAGCCGCGGCGTCGTCTTCACGCCAGGTAATTAGCGTCGAGCGGCGAGAGCGGGAGGCGATTGCGTTGAAAAAGTTTACGGAAGCCAAGGCGCGCGTGTTGAAGGGCGCCGACACGCTGGAGGGACTCGTTCGAGGCGGGGGTGAATCGACGACGGCGAACGTGCAGAGCGGTGAAGCCGCTGGGGAGAGATTGAAGCGGTTGTTTGCAGAACGCCGTGCGCGAGGATTGGCGAGCGTGAAGAGCAAGTTTAACGATATGGCGTCGCCGGGCGCCGACGTCAATTTCGATTCGTCGGATAAAAGCGAAATGGTGGACAGCATGTTGGAAAGCGCGGCGGAGGTTGAGGAACAGAACCGTCGGGCGAGAGAGGGGTACTCTGAGAGCTCGCTGGGAGTGAATAACTCGATCGATCCGTTCAAGCTCGTTCCGGGGGAGTACGTCGTACATCGCAAGTATGGCATCGGGCAGTTTTTGGGTCACAAAGTGCTGCCGATTGAAAACGAAAATGGAGACGTCAAGAGCGTTCCATTTCTCTTCCTTAAATACGCCGACGCGACGGCTAGGATCACCCCAGAGTCGTCTAGGCGCTTACTTTACCGGTTTTGTTCACCAGGGGCGCTCGTCAAAGCGCCCAAGTTGAACAAGCTTCACGATAAGAAGTCCTGGGAGGAACGAGAACAAAAGACGGAGGCGACGATTCGCAGACTTGTCGTCAATCAAATGGTGGTGTACCTCCAGCGCTTGCAGTGCGTGAGAGAACCGTACGATCTTCCAGATCCAACGCTTTCAAAACAGTTTGCGGATTCGTTTCCATACACGCTCACCCCGGATCAAACGACTGCGATTGAGGACATTGGCAAGGATTTGCAGCAAGACTCGCCGATGGACCGACTCGTCATCGGCGACGTAGGATTCGGTAAGACGGAGGTGGCGATGCGGGCGATGTTCCACGTCGCTATCACTGGCGGAGGTGTGTTTATGCTTGCGCCGACTACTGTCTTGGCCAAGCAGCACGCGGCGAATCTTGCAGCCAGATTCCGGCCACTCGGATTGAACGTCGAATTAATCACCAGGCACATCACGGGATCAAAGCAGAACAAGATTTTGGACGACTTCAAGAGCGGACAAGTCAACATTGTGGTCGGTACGCATAAGCTCGTGAATCTTGACGAGTCGTACTACAACAACTTGAAGCTACTCGTCATTGATGAGGAGCAAAGGTTCGGCGTGAAGCACAAGGATCAAATTAGTGCGCTCAAAGCTGAAGTGGACGTTCTCACTCTGTCCGCCACCCCGATTCCTCGCACCCTTCACATGGCCATGTCTGGGTTCCGGGACGCTTCTTTAGTCCAAACCCCACCGCCTGAACGTCGACCAATCAACACAATCCTGGCGCCAATCAACGATGATGATATACGCAAGGCGATTGAGCACGAGCTCGCTAGAAACGGCCAGATATATTACATCGTGCCGCGCATCAACATGATTCGTGACGCTGTCGAGCGACTGAACCGCATGTTTCCCGACTTGCAAATCATGACTGCTCACGGACAAATGGGCGGAGACACTCTCGATGAGGCGATGGAATCATTTTCCAACGGAGAAGCGGATTGTTTGATTGCGACGACCATCGTCGAATCTGGTTTGGACATTCCAAACTGTAACACCATCATCATCGAGAATGTGCAGTTCTTCGGCCTGGCATCGCTTTATCAGCTTCGTGGCCGCGTCGGTAGAGCTGGCCGTCAAGCGTATGCCTACATGTTCCACACGTCCGACAGCGCTGAGCTTTCTCCAGGTGCGCAAGAGCGCCTCATCGCGCTTGAAGAGTGCTGCGGCTTGGGCGAAGGTTTCCGCTTATCTGAGCGAGACATGGGCATCCGTGGTGTTGGTACTATGTTTGGCGAGAAACAAAGCGGTGACGTCGATGGGATCGGCGCCGATTTGTACTTGGAGCTCTTGTACAAGCAACTCCAAAGAATCGATCACCTGAGAATCCAAACGATTCACGCCGATGACGTTCGCGTCGGTACTGGTGGATACGAGTTCGGCGTCACACCCTTCTACATCGCGACGACAGAAGCAAGCGACGAGGTAAAGTCCACGATTGACTCCATCGTCGGTCACGACGACATAGAGCAGTTGCTCGAGTTGATGCGCGACACTTTCGGAGACCCGGATGAGAGCACTAGAACGTGCCTTGCGGCGAGAGAGATGCAAATCTTAGCCGGTGACCTCGGAATTCAAGGCATTGTGTTGGATAATCCGTTGGAACCGGTGATAGATTTGATGACGGACGCGTCCATCATGGTGAAGGAGCTCCTCGTGGAGGGTATCGCGACCACCTACGATGTTGAGGTGATTGACAACGGTCTTCGTCTGCCGACGATGACAGACATGACGATTCACAGCAAAGTCATGTACACCGTCAAGGTTCTCCGAGGCATCACAAGAAGCATTCCTTCATTTGTCAAGTATCTGTAGATTGCAAAAATAGCGCGGTTGAAATTCATTCATTGTTTACATTGTTTACATCTCCTACGCGGTGGTTTGTCGTTTTGAGACGCGTTCACTTCTTTTTTTTCGCAGATCTCAATCTAGTACCGATACCGCTCTGTGGCTTTAGTGGACGTTTCTGACTCTTCGCTTTCGGTGCAACACTTCGGTGATAGCTCCCGTCTTCTTTGCAGAAAATGACTTTACGCGACTCGAGTCTCTCAAAGGCGGCTTGAATGGAACGAAATTGGTACCTACGCATTTTCTTGGCGCACGCAACGACATCAGTGAACGCACCCGCACGCTGCTCTGTTATCCATTTAAGGACGAGGTCGTCCATGACATCATTTTCAGCATCTTCATGATCTGCTATCGGGTTCATGGGCTGGGATAAGTTGACGTTTCCGAGTTCTTGCGACGGAGGTGTGTCGATGGGAGCCTTTTCAGGCTCGGGCGTCGATGGCGTACCCTCTAAAATTGAAGAAGTCTGCGAAGAAGAGTGATCACCTTTATCTCCACTGTCGGTGTCTTGCGCGGGATCGAGCGTTGAGCGAACGCGAAGCGAAAGTCCGTGGTGCTCGGTCTCGACGCGACCGACAGACATGCTAAAAGGATTCTTCTTGGACCAATCCGCCTCCTCGTCCCCATCCGCTGCCGCAAAGAAGGGTGGCTCGTAATCCATGGGCGTCCCATGCACGTAATTGACGTGAATAGAAAACTTGCACCCTTTCGGAACTTCTTCGAGCGTTTTCACGAGAGAAATCAAGCATCTCGTCATCGCGATTGCAGATTTCTTAATGTACTCGACGTCCCGAAACCGTCCCGACCGCGTCGATGTCCCCGTCGTCTCGCTTATCGTCGCATGTCCCTTCTCATCTATCCGCTGCGGCGCATCGACGCTCACCTCTCCGCGCGAACCGTAACGAACATTAAATCTATACTCCTCCACCGTGTTTCCTTTGTTTGTGAGCACGAAGGACAGCGACCGCAAGTACCCGAGAGACAACGCGTCGGCGACGCCCACTTCGAGCATATCCAACACTCTCTTCGCCCCCGTACTCGCCGGCTTCAACCTGTGCATGCGCATCCCCATATTCTTACACTCCTCAAAGTGTGTATCCGCGTCAAAAATCCCTACGGCGTCGTTCACCACGCGCGTCATCGCTCGTCAGTCGCTCCCGCGCGCGCGTTTCGAAACCACTCAAACTCCGAAACGCACCTCGACAGTGCGTCACCGTATACATCGCCACCCGAAGCATATTCATAACCATCGCGCTCGATTTCGCGCGCGTCAACGCCGCCGTCCCCACGCTCGTCGTCGTCGTCGTCGTCGCCATCTTTTTCCCGCGTCGGCGACTCGCGTCCGTCGTCCAACCACCCATCCATCCATCCATCGGCGTTTCCGAGACGAAACGAGAAGAGGAAACGTCGTTCGTCGCGAAAAGTGCCTCCAAATGTCCGATTGGCCCAGTTACAGTATATTAATTTACCATTATGCTATGTACTGATATGTGAGAATGATACTTTCAGGAATAGTATATACATAGGTTTGAACCATTTGGAGTATGAGTATGACCGACCGGGTCTCCACTGTGAAAAAAACCCGGAAAAACAAGGGTCTTTTTGGGCGAGGTTTTCCACGCCGGACCGACCGACGACGACGCCCGCACACGTCGACGGGCGACCGCCGCATGTTACGCGCGTCCGTTCGAGCGAGAGGTTTGATCGTGCGCGGAATCGCGAGAACCCGCGGTCTCGGTGGTTCTTCTTCGAAAGCCGCGGTTCTTCGCGCGCAGCAACAGCAACAGCTACAGCAGTGCAATCAGCAACGCCGCGTGGCGACGACGACGAGAGCGATGAGCCGATTCGGAGACGTGCCCGAAGCGCCCAAGGTACGCGAACGAGGATGAGGAGGGTGTTGGGAGAGGTATCGCCTCGATGACGGTTGGTTTGGCGCGAGAGTGGGCGCATCCGACCGCGCGAGGATTCTTCACTCGCGCGCCGGAGAGGGCATTGGAGAGGCGCGCTTTTTGTATAAAGTGTGTGGACTGACGGAAACGCGCGGTCGTTCGCTATCGATTCGATTCGTAGGATCCGATCCTTGGGATTTCTGAAATGTTCAACGCGGACACGCATCCGGATAAGATGAACCTCGGTGTGGTACGTATTCGACGAGACGAGATTAGCCCCTTGATCAAGAGGGGTCCGACGACGCCTCAAAGGCGCTCTGCTCTGTACTGACCGTCTGTGGGTTTCCGTTTTTTTAATTCGCGCGTGATTAGGGGGCGTACCGTGATGACAACGGTAAGCCGATGGTGTTGCCGTGCGTGCGCGAGGCTGAAAAGCGCATCGCTGGTAACTTTAACATGGAATACCTTCCGACGAATGGTGACAAGGCATTCATCCAGCACTCGCTCAAGTTGGCCTTTGGTGAAAACTCTGAACACGTGAGCAACGGTAGCATTGCCGCGATTCAGTCCCTTTCTGGTACCGGTTCGTGCCGCTTGATGGCTGAGTTCCAGCGCCGGTTCATGCCGGGTTGCACCGTGTACATCACCGTACCGACGTGGAGTAACCACCACAACATTTGGCGCGACGCTGGCTGCGAGCAAGCCACCTTCCGATACTACAAAGAGGAGACTCGCGGTCTCGACTTTGAAGGTATGATGGAGGACATCAAGAATGCGCCGGACGGCAGCATGTTCCTCCTCCACGCGTGCGCGCACAACCCGACGGGCGTCGATCCGTCGGCGGAGCAATGGAAGGCCATTTCCAAGCTCATGAAGGAGAAGGGTCACTTTGCGTGCTTTGACATGGCGTACCAAGGTTTTGCGTCTGGTGACTGCGAGAGAGACGCTCAAGCGGTTCGCATCTTTGTTGAAGACGGCCACAAGATTGCGTTGGCGCAATCCTTCGCGAAGAACATGGGCTTGTACGGTCAACGCGTCGGCACCGTGAGCATTATGTGCCAAGACAAGGATGAAGCGACCCGTGTCGAATCTCAGCTCAAGGTGATTGCCCGCGCGATGTACTCCAATCCGCCGATGGCTGGATCCATGATTGCGTCCACCATTCTCGGCGATCCGGCGCTCAAGGCGCAGTGGTACGTCGAAGTCAAGGAGATGGCTGATCGTATCATCAACATGCGTACTTTGCTTCGTAAGCACCTCGAGGAGAGCGGTTCCACCATGTCTTGGCAACACGTCACCGACCAAATCGGTATGTTCTGCTTCAGTGGTATGACTGGCGAACAAGTTGACCGTTTACGCACCGAGTATAACATTTACATGACGCGCAACGGACGCATCTCCATGGCGGGCGTCACGAGCAAGAATGTTGAGCGCCTCGCCAAGGCTATCCACGAGGTTACCAAGTAATTTTAATATATCCGATTAGTATTCGAATACCTTACAACATCCGCTACTCTCTATTACGTTCAAGTCAAGTCCAAGCTTTCATCACTTACTTGTTCTTCTTGCTCTGCTTCTTTGATGAGCTTTGGCGCGCAAACGCAGTTCCCTCGAGCCAGTCCGAATCGGAAGCGCTGCTGGTACCGCGTTCAATCTTCGTGGCGGACACCTTCTTTTGAGCAGGCTTCTTCTTATCCGTTTCACCCATGAACGGAACCAAGTGTCCGAGTCCTGCCGCGTTCATCAAGAAGGCGATGACGAGAGCCGCGACACCCGCCAGGGTGACGTAGATAACCGCAAGTTCGCGATCGAACACCACCTTTGGATCTAAGACCGGAACGGAGGCGTTGTAAAACGTCGTCGCGTACGAGACGCCAGCCTCATCGTAAAACGCAGTCAAGGCCAACTGCAGGGAGTGCCCCGCAAACTGCGGGTCGATTGCGAACTGGTACTCAAACGTCGCCTCCTTTCTAGACTTGATGACGGCATCCCCGTACGCGTTCGTCGTAAAGTTGGAAACGTAAAAGTTAAAGTTAGACGGCACATTCAGCGAACCCGCAATGTGCGTCACGTTGACGTCGTCATTACCGGTGTTTCTCAACCCCACGAGTACCTTGACGTTTTCGCCACCCGGAAACGCGTGCTCCTCGTACCCCGGGAACACCACCGCCGTCTCCACGTCCGGATTCGCCGCCGGAATATCCGTCAGGATGTATCTCGCATTCTTTTCGCTCGCGTGCGCGCCTGCGTTTTCGTTCCGTCGTCAGTCGTCATTCCAGTGTACTACTACAATCGTCGGATTAATTTGAGATCCTTCGTTCGCGATCGCATCCAAGCGTCGTCCGTGTCGACCCGTTCGAGGACGACGAGGAGGAGGAGGACGACGACGACGGGAGGAAACGCGCGAACGAGGAGACGCTACGTACCGGTGGCGCCGATGAGAATTGCCAAAACGCCCGCCGCGGTGAACTTCATCGTCGAAAAGGAGCGCGTTTTGAGGGATTGTTTTTGCCCTCGCATCGTGTCGAGAAGGTCCTTGGGAATATATGTATCGGCAAACAGTTGAGAACTAGGGAGAAACGAAAGGCGAGCGTGTGATTTTACAAAGCCAACAAATCGATGGCTAATGATGGCATGATCTATGGTACGCGTAGAAGTTTACTCCTCCTCGACGGATTCGTCGTCGTCACCGCCGCCCTTGCGCTCGTATCGTCTGCGTTGCGCGTGAAACTTGTTCTTGATAGCGTTAGGCGAACGACCGGGCATGAGACGCGCGAGGACGGCCCACTGGTTGCCGATCACCTCTTGAATTTGAATGAGGTGCGTTTCTTCAAACTCAGCCCACGGACGAGTGGTTAAACCGGGTTGGAGGTAATCTCTCCAGCGAGCGTAGACTTGCTTTTGCGTCTTGCCCGTCAGTTGGTTGGCGATGAGCGCCCACTGCTTGGCGCCGTGCTTTTCGACGAGGCTCTTGACGAGCCTGTCTTCGACGTCGGTCCAGCTTCGACTCTTGGCGTGGATCTCCTCGTCGTTCGCCTTCTTCGAGCTGGGCCCTTCTTTACTCACGGCGAGCTCGTGGTCGTGGTTGAGCGCGATCGCTCGTTGGTTATGGCTGAGGCACAGCTTCTTCATCTCGTTTGATAGCGGCTCGCCATGAATGTCAACGAGCGTTTCGAGCAATTCCTCATCCTCGACGGTGCGCAAAGTACTGCCGCGCGTCGAGAAAGCTTTCATCTTCTTCATCGCTTCCTCCTCCTTGGACAACGGAGCTTCATCCTTTTGCGACGACCGTTGCTTTGTCTCGCTCTTCGGCTTCTTCGGCTTTGCCGCGCTAGCGGGAGCGCTGGTCGACTTGCGCTTCTTGCTCGCGCTCGGTTCCACCGGTTTGAAGGCGTGAGCCTCGTTTTCCCAATCCTGAGTGGACGCCGCCGCCTTCATGTTGTTGACTTGAGCAAAAGTCGGAGTGTGCAACAACGCGATTCTCGTCGCGTCGTGCGGCGTATCAGCGTCAACCCCGTCGCCACCATTCTTCCCGTGCACAATATTCAACAAATCCGCGAGCTCATCGTTATTGAAGTACGCGTTTTCAGTCGTGTTCGGCGTCGACCCGAGCGCAGAGTACGCCCACCTCTTGACTGAGATTGGCCTCCCTCCGATTGCGTCATCCTTGAGCGTCAACGAGTCTCTAAAAAAGTTTGGTGTCCCGCTATCAATCGACCCGAGCATCTCTCCATCCCCAGCACTTCTCGGAGTGTTTCCATCCTTATCGAAATTCACTCCTTGACCTATCGCCCGTCCTCCATTCGCCCGATATCTCGCGCTTCCGCTTGCCGTAATCGCCGTCGTCGACGGTTCCGGTCTCGATTCCACCTTGGTCCGAATCGTCCTCAGGCTCGGTTGTCTCTCGAGCATCGCCGTGTACACATCCTTCTCCGCCTCCACAGACACATCTTCCGCTTTACTCGAGCTCTACGAACACGATGACGACGACAACAAGAAATCACCCAGCGTCAGTCAATAAAATCAAAACAAAACAAAACAAATCAAATCAAATCAAACGCGCGAGAGAGCAGAGAGGAGAACGCGACTGCGCTAAATATCCATACGTACCAATCCAAGTTTACTCCTCGTCCCACCCGTCGCCCCTTTCCCCGCGGACGCCAACAACCCGTGCAACTCTGCGGCGTCTTCGCTCGAAAACTTCATGCCGTGCACCACGCGCTCGACTTCACCGTCATCACCCCTCTTCGCCGCGGACGCGGGTGGATTCGTCGCGTTCGCGTTCGTCGTCGCCTTCGTCGCCTTCGTCGCAGCACCGGGACCGGATCCACCGCGCGTCGATCGTCTCGACGGCGGCATCGCGCGTATCCGATCGTCTCACGACCTCCGATTCCTCCGCTTCGGTTTCGGTCGTTCGGACGCCTCGATTTCGACTCGGGTCGGTTGGATTCGGTTCACCCACTCGTCCGGTCGTCCGGTCGTTCGTCGCCCGCGCGCGTCCGCCGTCGATCACCCTTCGTCCGGTCCAGTCGTCCGTTCGTTCGTTCGTTCGTCACGCCTCGTCCGCGTCCACGCCGCGCGATGACGAGTGAATCGTTCGATCGGTCGATCGATCGTTGCCGTTGCCGTTGCCGTTGCCGTTGCGCGCACCACCCACCCGGGTGGGACACGAAACCCTAAACCCTAGATAGTATTTAAGTACCTACTATCGCTATGATAGGCGTTAGTAGGTACCGGTAGTGTTTTACCTAAGTAAGTCATACTGTGTGAACGAATACCCCGTCAGACGTACTCGTTTAACAATATGGGGGTGCACACACCGGTACGGTACCGGTACTTTTCTTTAAATTGTCCCATCTAGCGATGTTTGGCGCGCACTACGCGACGCAGCAGTGTGGGTCGTTCGTTCGCTCGGCATCATGTCGACGACGGGTGCGACGACGACGACGGGTGCGACGACGACGGGTGCGACGACGACGACCTCGGGTGGTGGTGGTGGCGGTGAAGACCGCGCCGA
>Ga0255759_10004777_pt1 | contig 11647 bp, 10 predicted proteins | sample 101ome_20_FD_179959 | JGI IMG/M metagenome (GOLD analysis project Ga0255759, IMG submission 179959) | Coastal salt marsh microbial communities from the Groves Creek Marsh, Skidaway Island, Georgia - 101404AT metaG (version 2) | ecosystem: Environmental > Aquatic > Marine > Intertidal zone >...
TATTGGGAGTTTTACCTGGTATTATCGGATCTATGCAAGGACTGGAAACCATTAAAATAATTACAGGCATTGGCACTCCGTTATCTGGAGAAGTCCTGCTTTATGATGCCCTCAATCAAAGCATGCAAAAGGTCAAACTCAGCCCGGATCCTGCCAATAAAAACATCAAAATTTTACCCGATACTACAAGATCATGCTCATTGCTTCCTTCGAATGCCCAAAAGCCTGGCCGAATTCAAGAGATTTCAGAAGAAGAGCTCCAAGGCATGATGTTGCGATTTAAAGATTTACAAATTCTTGATGTCCGAGAGCACTGGGAGAGAGAACTGATGAGCATTCAGCCATCCATACATCTTCCCTTAGGTGAAATTTCTTCCACGGGAAATGGATTATCACAACTCGAGGTTAACCCAAAAAAGAAACTGGTCATTTACTGCAAAGCCGGAGTCAGAAGCAGAGTGGCTTGTCAGTCCTTACAAGAGTTTGGATTTCTGAAACTCTACAACTTATCCAATGGGATCGATGGTTGGGCTTTAAGATTCCCTGATCAAACCACTCAGGCAGATTGACCAAGGAGATTGGCGTTATTGGCGGAACCGACTCCTCTCAAGGTGCCGGCCTTGGAGCCGATCAAAAAACAATTAACGACCATGGTTGCAATCATCACTCAGTGATGAGCGCCATTACTTTTCAAAACTCAATTCCCTCTCGAATTCACCCTATTCCAGTAATCGCCTTAAAACATCAACTCAAAAGCCTTTCTAAAATTCCTTTAGATGCTATTAAAATTGGCATGTTACCCGAAGAAGAATCGATCTTTGAATTAGTGGATTTTTTAAAAAACAGCCAATGTTCAAAAATAATTCTAGATCCAGTTAGGTCATCGTCATCTGGAACCGAATTATTGCCAGCCAAAGCCTGGGAAAGCCTAATTACTCATTTAGTTCCTTACTCCCATCTGATTACACCCAACCTTATTGAGGCAAAATTATTGCTCGGAATTGATCTTTCCGCAAAGACTCAACCGATTGAACTGGCCAGAGCCTGCCTCGAGCTTGGATCTAATTCGGTACTACTGAAAGGAGGACACATGGACGACCCTTCATATAGCACAGACATATGGGTCACCCATAATAAAGGTCCTCAATTTTTCCAATACCGAAGGATTCCCGGTGGAACAAAAGTTAGGGGTACAGGATGCCGCCTCGCTTCAGCCATTTCTTGCGAGTGGGCCTTGAGTGGCAATTTAGAGCGAAGCATCGAGCATGCTGGAAAGTACCTTCAAAGGTACATTCAAGTTAATCTCTAACGCCCCAGAGCCTGCCGAATTAATTCTTCTGTCGAGCAATTACCTCCAAGAGATTCCGCCGCTCTTCGTACCGCCAAATCAGCATCCGTAGCTTTATAACCAAGAGTCAAGAGGGCAGAAACGGCATCACCATATGCACTTAAATCCTGCCCCCCTTGATTGGCTTGCTCGGAAAATGCTGAAGGACTGACTTCTTTAACGGATTGCGAAAGGGTGGAACCTTTGGGCATGACTTTATCCTTGAGCTCAACCACAATTCGCTCAGCTGTTTTCTTTCCTAATCCTTGAGCCTTTGAAAGTATCCCGACATCTCCTTGAGCAATTGCATTTTTAAGAGTAGGCAGGGAAAGGGACCCCAGTAAATTGAGGGCAATTTTCGGCCCAATCCCAGAAACTTTATCCACAATCATACGAAAGAAATCCCGGGATTCTCTGTCAATAAAGCCATAAAGAGTCTGGGAGTCCTCACGATAAGTAGCCTGAATGTGTAAACGCACCTCAGAATCCAATGCCGGCAGGCGTTCTGATGTGGTTAGAGGAACATGTACTTCATAACCAATTCCTCCAGTTTGGATAACAGCAAGAGTTAACTGGCATTCGATTAATTTACCCTCAATAAATGCGATCATGATTAAAATTAAACAAGCCCCAGGACATCCTGCATAGAAAAGAGACCTGGAGATTTACCAACGACCCATTTTGCAGCTTTCAACGCACCAGCGGCAAAAACTTTTCGATCGGTTGCCCGGTGTGTAAGCTCAATCCTTTCGCCGATTCCAGCAAATAGCACAGTGTGATCTCCCACAACATCCCCGCCCCTTAGTGCATGGGATCCAATTTCCCGAGCAGGTCGTTCGCCTACCATACCGTTTCTTCCATGGGCCACATCGTGATCGGTCAGGCTCCTCGATTTTTTAAGGATTTCTAGTAGGCGTTCTGCCGTGCCACTTGGGGCATCTTTCTTTAATTTGTGGTGCATTTCGATCACTTCTGGATCAAAGTCGGAATTCAGATCAAGCACTCGAGCTGCTTGCTGGGTTAGATAAAATAATAAGTTCACTCCTGTCGAAAAGTTCCCAGCTCGAACAATGGGAATTTCAGAGGCCAAGCTTTCGATTTCGGCCTTTTCAGATCCGTCATGACCAGTCGTCCCAATCACCATCGGCTTTCCTGAAGAAGCACACATTCTTGCTAAGGGAAGGGTGGCTTCCCGAAGCGAAAAATCGACAACTACATCACACTCATTAATGCCCGAGGCAGGGTCATCTCCTAGATCCACTGGACACGATATTTCGCAGTCATAGTTAGAGCAAATACTAGAAATTGCCTGCCCCATACGGCCACTAGCGCCGCTAAGTAATATTTTAAGACTCACTTGGAACTTTCTCGAGGAGATTTAGGTTCGACGCAATTTCTTTAAGAAGTGCGAGATTGGAAGGTGAGGGTGCAGTAAGAGGCAGACGAACCTCGGCCGATTCAATCATTCCGGCAATCTGCATTAAAACCTTTACCGGTACCGGATTGGGCTCACAAAACAAATCAGTAAATAATCTGTAATGTGCCAAGTGGAGACTCCGGGCACTCTTGAAATCGTCACAAAGTGCAAGCTTCACCATTTCATTGACCTGTGCAGGGATTAAGTTCGAGGCTACGCTAACCACACCCTTGGCTCCACACGCCATGAAAGGGAGTGTCAGACCATCATCACCCGACAAAACGACGAAATGATCATCTATACTGCATAAGGTTTCAGATACCTTTGATGACCGCCCACCGGCTTCTTTAAGGGCACAAACATGGGGGTATTTATCCCTCAGTCGGCAAACGGTCTCGGTCGAGATCTCAATTCCGCAGCGAGATGGAATCGAGTATAGAACAATAGGTTTCTCAGTAATCTCAGCAAGAACGCTAAAATGAGCATACAAACCGGCCTGACTGGGTTTGTTGTAGTAAGGAGCAACCAGTAAGAAGCCATCAGCTCCTGCCTTGTCTGCAGCCTTGGTCAGGTCAACCGCTTCCTTTGTTGAGTTGGCACCCGTTCCTGCAATAACCCCAATCTTTCCATCAGCCGCATCAATTGATGTCTTGATAACCTGCAGATGCTCGCTTGCCGAGAGAGTGGGGGACTCTCCCGTTGTCCCACAGGGAACCACACTATTCACTCCAGCTTGAGTCTGCAGATCAATTAAGCGTTCTAGATCTGTGTATGCAACTGACCCATTAAACATGGGGGTTACCAATGCAGTGTGCACACCATGAAGTCGATTCTTGTCCATTTTTTAGTTTTGTGAAATAAAGAAGTTAACACTTAAGCGTTCTTCTTCGACTTTTGTCGAGATAAACACATAGTGGTCAACTTTTAAATGGTGGAAACTCACAGGATTCGCAATTTTTGTATCATCGCTCATGTCGATCATGGTAAAACAACTTTATCCGATCGCCTCCTTGAACGTACCCAAACCGTTCAACAAAGAGAAATGAAAGATCAATTACTCGACTCCATGGACCTGGAAAGAGAACGTGGCATCACAATAAAATGCCACCCAGTTACCATGAAATACCTGGCACAGGACGGTCACCAGTATTTATTTAATCTGATTGATACACCCGGGCATGTTGACTTTGCCTACGAAGTTTCTAGGAGTCTGGCGGCGTGTGAGGGTGCTTTGCTGTTAATTGATGCATCCCAGGGAGTGGAGGCACAAACCCTAGCAAATGCTCAACTTGCTGATGCACAAGGTCTGACGATTATTCCCGTAATCAATAAAGTGGACTTACCCAGTGCGGACATCTCTCGGGTATCCAACCAAATTGAGGACATTCTTGCGATTCCCGCAGAAGAGGCCATCCATGCCAGCGGAAAGTCGGGTATTGGGGTGGATGATATTTTAGAAGCGGTTGTGCATCGACTCCCACAACCAAGGTGGGGAAACTACTCCAATTCCAGAGCCCTGATCTTTGACAGTCAGTATGACCCTTATCGTGGCGTCATTTGCTATATCCGTGTATTCTCAGGTTCTTTTGCTCTTAATGCTGGACTCATGTTGATGAGTGATCAGAGAAAAACCCAGATTAAGGAACTGGGCACCTTCGTCCCAGCACCTTCCCCTAAACCGACCCTTAATGAAGGAGAAGTGGGATATATTGTGACTGGGATTCGGGATGTGGCGGAGATCAAAATTGGTGACACCCTGACCCTTGCCGATTCACCTGCAAAGGAAATGCTTCCGGGGTATAAAGAAGTGAGGCCGATGGTTTTTAGTGGTTTGTATCCACTGGACACTTCGGACTATGAAAAGCTTAAACGAAGTGTCGGTAAACTTAGGCTAAATGATGCATCCTTTAGTTTTCAGGCAGAAACTTCAGTGGCTCTCGGATTTGGTTTTCGATGTGGCTTCCTTGGTTTATTACACATGGAGATCATTCAAGAAAGACTCCGACGTGAATACGAACTCGATCTAATTTCGACCTATCCAAGTGTAATTTACCGGGTCACGCTTACCACTGGAGAAACGATTGAAGTGGACAACCCTCTTGATCTGCCTGATCCGTCGGAAATTGATAAGATTGAAGAACCAACAATCATTGCCAGGATCCACGCACCTAACCAGTCGATCGGCGATCTGCTTGCCTTGGTTACCGAAAAAAGAGGAACATGCAATAACACAGAAACCATAGATGAAACTAGGGTTATGTTAACATGCCATTTACCACTTAATGAAATATTAGTTGATTTCAATGATCGCCTCAAGAGTGTTACCCATGGATACGGATCAATGGATTACGATATGGATGTATATTCCGAGTCCTCCTTGGTCAGGATGGAAATTTTAGTTAACAACGAAGCAGTGGATGCTTTTTCCACAATTGTTCATCGGGAAAAAGCGGAAGCACGGGGCAGGGCACTTTGTGCTAAGTTAAAAGAGATACTACCCCGGCAACTATTCAAAATTGCTTTACAGGCTTCCATCGGGGGCAAGGTCATTGCCCGGGAAACCATAAGTGCGATGAGAAAAGACGTTACTGCAAAATGTTACGGCGGTGACATATCTAGAAAGCGAAAACTTTTGGACAAACAAAAGGAGGGTAAAAAGAGGATGAAACAAATCGGCAGCGTCCATATCCCCCAAGAAGCATTTGTTCAAATCCTTAAAAGCTCTAATTAATCTTAGTTAAATTCGTCTACACGATGAACGACTCAAATAAAGACAGAAAAGCCAATCGAAGAGAGAGAAAAGGTGCGAAAGAACTCCTGCGTATTGGGCAAAAAGTATGGTTTTACAGAAAAGACAAGCTCCCACCCATTGAGGCAAGGGCCTTGAAAATTGCCCTCGAGGGTGTAACCATTGCTTTAGGGGATAAAAAGGTTCGTTCCGGTGAACTTGAAAATAAGGCACGTAGCCTCGATGATTCATTGAGGAATTCAGGGGGGCATTATTACCATAAAAGAAATTGGGTAGAGAATGTGGAGATGCTCCTAGTTGCTGCCATCGTAATTTTGGGAATTAGAAGTTTTTTTGTTCAACCTTTCATTATCCCGACCAACTCGATGTATCCATCTTTTTACGGAATGACCCCTCATATTTATGAGGATAACTCCACACCTAATTTACTTAAAAGATCAATCGATAAAATCTTGCTTGGAGCATCTCATTTCAAAATGGAAGCTGAATCCAGTGGAACCTTATATCTAGTCCTGCAACAGGGTTCCAGTCATCGATATGAACAGAGCAGTTTCCCTAACGGCCGTTTTTTTATTTTCCCCAAAATGGTCAGGAACTACACTTTTGAAATTGGGGGGAAACAACACGACCTAAAAGTACCGGCAGAGTTTGATCTGGATGAACTTCTGGCCAAGAAATTTGCCGGTATAGATAACCTACGAGATCTACCTCTTGTGGTGCCCCAAGATGCTTCTTTATCTGAAGGTAGACTTAAACTCTCTGAAAAGAAGGTATTCCGGGGCGAAACCCCATTGGCATTTGATATTTTACTTGGGGATGCATTGTTTGTCGATCGTATGAGTTATAATTTTATCACACCCCAAGTGGGCGACCCCATCGTTTTTCGAACCGCCGGAATTGACCAGTTTAATGCACAAATTGGAACCCGTACTCTCACCCAAATTGGCGAAGATAAATACTACATTAAAAGATTAGTTGGAGAACCCGGAGACACCCTAGAAATACGTATCCCGGACGAAATATTTACCAACGGAACCGATGTCAGAAAAGGGGTCCCTGGAATTCTTTACCGAAACGATAAGCCCCTGGAAGTGACTGAAGCCTTTATCGAAAACAACAAGCAAACTCATTCCTTTGCGTCTTCAAACCCTGATATTCTCAATCATTTCCCAGGTTATCGAGCAGGCGGTTTGCTTGAAAACCGGACCCCAATCAAAGTTCCCAGCAGGAATGACTCCATTAACTCCACAGGAAAAAATGGTTTTTTTGCTATGGGTGATAATTCAACAGATAGTTTAGATGGACGATCCTGGGGATTTGTGCCTGAGGATGAATTGGTTGGTCGAGCACTTTTTATTTACTACCCATTTACCCAAAGATGGGGCTTAAGTAACTAGTTCGCACAATATGCATTATGTCCAATTAAGAAAAATCGAACTGTGAGGCTTCCTGAATGGTTAAAGGATAGATCGGCAGGTGTACTGCTCCATCCGACTTCTTTGCCTGGTGGTCATGGAATTGGATGCTTGGGTAAAGAGGCTTACCAGTGGGTTGATTTTCTTGCAGATGCTGGTTTTTCGTACTGGCAAATGTGCCCTGTTGGACCGACGGGTTACGGTGATTCCCCTTATCAAGTATTTGCATCTTCAGCGGGGAACCCTTACCTAGTCGACTGGGAACCCCTGTTGGCTTTAGGTTATATAAAACCCGATGAACTTCCTGCATCTGCCCAGCATGAGAATCAAGTTAGGTATGGAGATTTGTATAAGTCCTATTATCCGGCAATGCGGATTGCCTTTAGACGTTTCAATCAAGATCCACAACCCCTCATTCAACGATACGGTGACTTCATAGACTTTATAACAGAAGCAAAAGATTGGTTAGAGCCATATGGTCAATTTCAGGCATTAAAATCTAAAAATGAGTTGAAAGCATGGTGGTTATGGCCCGAAAAAGATAAAAGCGGTGATAGCCTCGATCGAAACGAGATTAAAGAAGAAATTATTTTTCAATCTTTTATCCAATTTATATTTAGATCTCAGTGGAATGAACTGCATCAGTATGCCCAATCGAAGAAGATTTCTCTGATTGGTGATCTGCCCATTTATGTTGCTCCTGACTCTGCAGATGCCTGGCAAAATAAAAACCTTTTTCAAATAAGTCATCGGGATGAATTTACAAATTTAGCTGGTGTGCCCCCAGATTATTTTAATGAGAAAGGTCAGTTATGGGGAAACCCTCTCTATAATTGGTCTGAGAATAAAAAAGAGAATTATCGTTGGTGGATTCAACGCATCAAAGATCAACTTGAGCTTTTTGAAGTTATCCGAATCGATCATTTTCGAGCCTTTCATGATTACTGGACCATACCCCAAGATTCCACCGATGCTATTTCGGGTAAATGGGAAAAAGGCCCTGGACTTGATTTTTGGTCCAAAGTTTCCAAAGCCTTTCCCTCCCTCCCCTTTCTTGCTGAAGATCTTGGCGATATCTCCAAAGGCGTTCGCAAACTAAGGAATGATGTGGGCTTGCCAGGTATGGCCGTCTTACAATTTGCTTTTGATGGAAACCCTAAAAACCTCTACCTTCCCCACAACTTAAAGCAGGACATGGTCCTATACACCGGCACTCATGACAATGACACCAGTCTCGGTTGGTATCAATCCAGTAGCGAATCGGCCCAGTCGTTCTTCCGGAGTTACCTCGGGGTGGATGGTTCGACTCCCGGGTGGGACATGCTTCGCCATGCTTACCGAAGTGTTTCGCAACTCGTCATTATACCCGCACAAGACCTTCTCTCACTAGGTGGTGATGCCCGCTTTAATACACCAGGTGAAGCCTCGGGAAACTGGAACTGGCGGATGTCGCATGCTCAATTTGAGGTACTTAGAAAACATTCCACTAACTACTTAAAAGATCAGGCAAATCTTGCCGGAAGGCATTCCAACGCTTAATTTCAGCCTTAATGCCAATTCCATTAGTCCGATCAAGGAATGAATAATATATCCAGTTTATTCCCATACCTGCTTTATTTGAAGCCTCACTGGAAAGCTTTTTGCGGTGCTCTTTTTTTTGGTGCTATTTATGGCCTATCTAGCGGCTTTGGTCTGCCTTTTATGACCGATCAGATTTTCCCCAAAATTTTTCCATCTGAACAAGGCAATCCAATTAATTTATCAAACCTGGAAATATTCTATTATGTTTCTTGGTTTCCGTTAGTTTTTTTAATTCGTGGAATAAGTAGTTTTTGCAACGCATACCTAATCAATTATTGTGGCATGAGAGTTCTGGAAAAAATACGTATCGAAGTATTTGCCAAAATTCAAAGACTCCCCCTTTCCTTTTTTCAAGCATTCAAATCAGGCGATATCCTTTCTCGCACAACCTCAGATACGGCCCAACTACAGGCAGCGGTTCTTAGTGTCAGTAATGACTTGATTCGCCAACCGATCACTTTCTTAGGTGCGGTAACAGCCCTCATAGTCATGGCTGTCCAGAGAGAGGGGATGGCCTTTGTGTTGTTTTGTTTAGTTGCCATCCCTTTGTGCGTCTTTCCTATTCGGCGGGTGGGTATACTTTTAATGAGGAAAGCACTTAGCCTTCAGCAACAAGTGGGAGACCTCACCTCGGTTTTAACTGAAAACCTTTCCGGCCCAACAGAAATTCGCTCCCTAAATTTACAAGATAGAGAAATTGCTCGTTTTTCTCAACAATCCAACAAGTTCTTAAACGCGAGAATGAAGGTGGTTAAGTATTCCCATATCCTCACCCCTTTGATTGAAATCATCACGGCTACGGGTATTTCTGTAGCCATTTTTCAAGCCGCTCGGACTTCGATACATCTGGATGCAGTTATCCCGGTTATCGTTGCTCTTTATATGTCCTATGAGCCGGTAAAAAAACTTGGATCCATTCACAATAAAGTAAAAGAAGCCCTTGCGTCCCTTAAAAGAATAAGGGAAGTCCTCGATGCCCAAGAAAGCATTCATGATCCCTCCTGCCCAATCCCTCTCACAAAAGTTCAGGGAGAACTATCTTTTAATCATGTCAGCTTCCGTTATGGCGACAGAGGTCAAAAAAATGAAAATAAACCTAAGGCAGCATTAACTTCTATTAACTTGAGCATTCAACCAGGAGAGATCGTCGCTCTTGTTGGTCCAAGTGGTGCTGGCAAGTCTACTTTTGCCAGTCTCGTCAATCGTCTTCATGATCCAAGTGATGGAGAAATTCTCTTAGATAATATTAATCTAAAGAATCTTCGAACCCAGGATTTAAGGGAAGCGGTTGCGTATGTTCCACAAAAGCCATTTCTTTTTGATGAGTCTATTCTTGAAAATATTTCATTAGGTAAATCCATGTACACTCGTGGAAGCGTTGAAGAAGCCCTTAGGAATGCCAACGCCTGGGATTTTGTTCAGAATATGCCATTGGGGAGCGCACAGAAAATTGGTGAAAAAGGAAGCCGTCTCTCGGGTGGCCAACTCCAAAGACTTGCTTTGGCAAGGGCGTTTTACCGCAACTCCCCTATCCTTCTGCTTGATGAAGCTACCTCTGCCCTCGACACAGAAAGTGAGGAGAGAGTACACCAGGCAATGAAAAAACTCACAGCTGGTAAAACCACGATTATGATTGCCCATCGATTTAGCTCCATACGACTGGCCACAAGAATACTTGTATTTGATCAAGGTAAAATTGTTTCGCAAGGCTCTCATGAAGACTTGTACTGCAAATGCTCACTCTACAAAACTCTTTACGATAATCAGTCTGATCAACCCTGACCGGAAGGTTTTCCGAATCAATTGAGTTCTACCCACCGAACCAAATTCGAATAATCTGCAAGCCATCGCTTGGCACACCTGATGGGAATGATTTCGTTGGCTTCAGGGATGTTGGGATGACTGCCCGGAGAAAAGTGAGTAAATTCACGCAAAACCAACTCACAAAAAACAATTCTTCCCAGAGAGAAAGTGTGTCAGCAAATAAGAGGCGACCAGCTTGAAGAGTGAGCATAAGTGTTATCAAGGGCCCACCCAAAAGAATTAAACTATGAAGGAACCGTCCTTGTGTTTTAAAAACAGTGTAGCCGGAACGAACATTTCGGGGAGAGAACCCGAGGAAAAACCGATCCAATAACCGAAAACTTAAGAGAAGTGAGGTGGCATTCGAATCCCCCACCCTAACCACCACTTTACTCTTCGTTAAAATCATTGCAATGAAGGCATGACCTAACTCGTGAAAAAGGGTACTGAATGGCTGGAGAATCCAAATTTGAAGTAAAATGACCAATAGGTAAGGTATGCCCTCTTGGCTAAAATAATTTACATTAGCTAATAAAAACATCGTCTCAATGTAGAAAAGGATTGATGGAGATTACCTGATGATGCAAGTTTTTGTGGGTTGAACCCAAAATCATGTTTCGTTTTTTTAAGGCCACCTTTTCAAGGAAAAAGCTTGAGGTACGAGTTCCTCATTCTCGAGGCTTACCTATTACCGATATGAATCAATATGGCGAACAAGCTGAATCCCGCCAATGGATTGGTGTAGATTTAGACGGAACTCTCGCACAAGCCGAGGCTTGGCAAGGCTTTGAGCATATTGGAAAGCCTGTTCCCAATATGGTTAAAAGGGTAAATATTTGGATTGAAATGGGATATCGGGTCAAGATTGTGACGGCACGGGCCGAGCAACCGGATTTGGCCATCCCACCTATACTGGACTGGCTAGAGAAACATGGCCTTCCTCAACTCGAGGTTACCAATGCCAAAGACATGGATATGATCGAACTATGGGATGACCGCTGTGTTCAGGTGATCCCTAATACAGGTAATCCAGTAGGACCCAACCCTGACCCTTACCGAGCCAGATAAATTAAAGGGGGCTTGTTACCTGCTATAGAATGACTTGGTGGGGAAAAATCGTAGGATCTGGGCTAGGTCTATTCGCCGGTCCTATGGGTGCTATGATTGGTGGATATATAGGCCATCGTTTTGACGAAAACACTGCACCCGCTCTAGACGAGAAAAAAGCGAAACTCTTGTATTATGGCTATTTCTTTTCTTGTGCTGCAAAAGTCTCAAAAGCCGATGGGCATATATCAGCAAAAGAAATCGCTACGGTTGAAACTCTTATAAAAAAGATGAATCTATCATCCGTC
>Ga0255759_10004780_pt1 | contig 11644 bp, 20 predicted proteins | sample 101ome_20_FD_179959 | JGI IMG/M metagenome (GOLD analysis project Ga0255759, IMG submission 179959) | Coastal salt marsh microbial communities from the Groves Creek Marsh, Skidaway Island, Georgia - 101404AT metaG (version 2) | ecosystem: Environmental > Aquatic > Marine > Intertidal zone >...
GTTGGGAGCTTGAGACAAATACTCAAGCTGATATTCAAGAGCATGACTTGACTTTTGTTTCAAACGATATTAAGATCTTAGTTGATAATGATTTACTTGAAGAAATTATTGGACCCGTGACAATTGACTTCTCTACAAAGAACCTCGTTGAACAGGGATTCATTTTTGTTCGACAATCCGGTCAGCAATGCGGCTGCGGAGAATCTTTCACACCATATAAAAAAGTTCTTGACATTCCTGAATAATCTGATATGATCTGATCATAGTGATTGTTTATTAACTCTTTTGAGATTTGACATGTCATTTTTTTCTGGTCCTCCCGTTCGTTTACGTGGTGATTCAAATTTTGATCGAATCATAGATTATTTAAAGCGGATACTCGGACTCGGAAAAGCTGAACGAAGAGAAATGGAGCGTATGCAACAGCAACTGATTGATGAAATTATGGAGGGAGTTGCTAAACGTAAAGCATTATACCTTGCCGGTGAAGAGGAAGAATATGATGAAGAGTGGTACAATTCAATAATGGCAAGCTATCATAAGCCCCGTAAAAAAGCCCGTAAAACCCGTGAAGAGAGTGAATGGCTTGAAGAAAGCGCCCGTAGATATCAACAAAGAATAGCGGAAGCTGAAGCGAATACCAGAAGACGTTTCGAGTGGCAAAAACAAAAAGATGAAAGACTTCGAGAATTGCAATATCAGTTTTCTGAGCATGGAACTCATTATGAAGAAATTCAAAGAGTCCGTGGAATGGTAAACCCGTACTAATAAAGGTCATATGAAAGAACTTTCTGCTGATTTCAAAGGTGCCTTGGTTACCTATTTGAAAAACATTCATGCTGATTATGACAAATGGCGTAGCCATGATGATACAGTTGCTGATGATATGAGCAAGATGTTTAAAGATAGTTTGAAATATACTGTCAATCGAAAATATATTCGTGTATACAGTGATAAATCTCCAGACCCATATGGTTACTCTCAGCGCAGAGTCCATTCATTCGTAGTAGTAAAAGATACAGATAAATTTAAACGTGGTGATATTTTATTGCCAGCAGGTTGGGCAGGACCTTTGTTGAATCATTCTCGAGGTAATGTGTTTGGTGAATATACTATTCAATGGACAGGACCAGAATACCGACCTCATCCATGGAGCAAAGTCTAAATATGAAAATCAATCAACAAATAATCCAAGACTACAATAATACAGGATACGAAATGCCAACACCAGAAGAACTTGAACTAGGTAGAAGAGTTGAGCAAATGGTGAATGACTATAAAGCAATGGCTCCACATTCAGCAGTTGAATTTGATCCTAAATTATTTGATCATGCAACAGTCAGACAACTTGAATTTTCTCCAGAACTGACTGCGGTTGCTCTTGCAAATCTTAAAGATAATCGTGAACGAAGAACACCAAAAAGCTATCGTATACAATGGTCTCAAAAAGGCGATGGCACAGTATGGGGTATGTACCTATCAGATGATGGGAATTACTATTGGGAAAATACTGAGGTTGAAGTTGAAGATGCTATGATTGCACTTGAAGCAGGGACAGTTGAAGGACCAAATCTTACATTTGGCAATGGAACGAATGATGATGAACTAGTTGTTCCCAATGCAAAGAATCATACTTTTTTCGAAAAAAGTTCTTGACATCCATGTCAGGTCTGATATGATCTGATCATGTTGAGTGAGTGAGTTGAATTTAAACCCATCAGGAGAATGATTATGTCAAAGCAAATCCCTTTCGTATCACGATGCCTTCCAAAAGCAAAGACAAATACAAAAGGTGACCGACAATTTAATGCAGACATGCGAACAGCCCAGGTTCGTTTTCTTGACAACGGCGGCAGTGATAATCCTGATAATACTTTGGTACCACCGTCAGCAATGAAAGTTCGTAAGATTGAAGTTATCAACGGTAAGAAGTACAAAGTAATATCATGAGTGAAAAAGTAAATCATCCCGAACACTACAACCGACATCCTTCAGGAATTGAGGCGATAGATATTTGTGAGCATATGTGTTTCAACTTAGGCAATGCTTTCAAATATCTCTTTCGCTACCACCTGAAGGGTGGTGTTCAAGATATACACAAAGCGATTTGGTATCTAAATAGGCAAAAGACCTTAAAAGAAATTCCGATTTTATCTGAAAATATATACGCCGGAAGTCCTATTCGAATGAAGATGAAAGAGTTTTTAAAATGCGAAGATAACATTAAAGCATATAATGTTTTTCAATTAATCTTTCGATGTCAATTCTTTGGCGGACATTCCGGAGACCTTGAACAAGCAGTTGATTATTTGCAACAAATACTTAGAGAAGTAGAAAGAAGAAATGAACAACTTTGTTAGGAAATTGATTTCCATTTTACCAACAAATAAAGAATTAAACCGAACACGAAGCTTCACATATAGAAGTCCACCAGGTCTTTCTGCGCCTGAATATGTGACAGTCACTGAAATTGAAATCATCAATTCTCATTGGCAGCCTTGGCTTGAAAAACAAGTGGCGAACCATGGTATGGATCATGTGATCAAGAACTATACAGTTGAAGATTGTATTGACGATTGGATTGCTTTGCACTATGCTGTAGAAGTTGTATAAAAGATAAATATAGTTTTGTACAACCGAAAAAAAGGAACAACTATGAAAAAATTTATGATTGCATTGACTGCATTGATTCTAAGTACTAATGCTTACGGGATGTGGTCTAATGAAGAACGAAATGCTTTTTTTGACTTACTTTATGATCCTGAGAAAATTTCAGAGGCATCTGATAAACTCGATATGGTAAATTTGATTGAGTGTGTACAAAGTTATTATGCAATGCGTAACACATATGATGAATTCTTGAGTTATTGGACTAGTGCTGATGAAAGACAACTCGGTGAATGGAAACATGTTACTGCAACTTGCAAAAAAATGATTCAAAGACCAAGAAAGGATACAATCTGGATTTAACCTTATAACACTTTAATCTGGTACGAACATGAGAAATGATTTACCTTCAAGTAGTTATGATATTCTCGTTCGAGAGCGAAGCAGAAAAGAGAAAGAAGCTTTGCTTGCTGCCCAAGACAAGAAAGAAGAAGAACGTAAAATGCAGGAAACTTTCACTGCAAAAAGTTCTTGACATTTCTTGGCCATATGATATGATCTGATCATGAGTTGAGTGATTGATACTTTTATAAGGAGTTGTCATGATTGTTTTTCAAAACACCGAAGAATTAGAAAAGTTAAAAGAAGGTCGTGATACATCACATGGTTCTCCATGGGATTGTGGTACTGCTGACTTTTACTATTATCGCCCAGAAGATCCCCACTACTATACGGAAGGTAGTAAAGTTCGTGGCAAGCGAATCACCGAAGAATCGATGACGCACGAACAAGTTGCCGACTACTACGCTGGCTACAAATACGCAGAAATTATTGGCGATAGAAAAGATTGGCGTTGAACCGTTTCGCTGTCGAAGGCGATAGATAGCGGCATTCATACCCACGTTTACATCCTTGATGATATTCGTTGTGTCACTGAATGAGGAAAGGTCGCCGATGTGGTTGAAATTGCCACCAACAAGCGGCATGTAATTGCCGCATTTTCGATAGAGGTAATATGACACCTGCAAACTTTCGTAGATGGAGAAGAATATTAGTTTGGTCTTCTCTTTTACTTTTGTTCATGTTGTCTTATCCATTTGTTGAAGAAGTGATGTTGCAAGATAAGACATTACTTGATTTTTTCTTAGATAGTATAAAGGCTGATTATTAACATTTAATGTGAGTTTGTTATGACAAGTCTAAGAATGATTATCTTTATGAGTTTAGTTTTTTCATTTATTTTTAATGTGTATTTGTATGCAGTGACAGATGAACAACAACCCCAACCAAGGTCTCCATATGCAGCATTCATCCGATAATCTAAATAAGTATAAAGTTGAGAGTAGTAAAATCCAAGAGTATGATATCATCATTGGTATTCTTGGATTTTTTATTTTCAATACGGTTTTTGCAGTTGCAATAATACAAGGAGGCCTTTAACGTGCGTAACGAAGGATTTGCATTGTTTGTAATTCTTGCCATTTTGATTTTGTTTCTCATAGGCTTTCCTATACTTGAAGATTTAGCTATTCCAGAAGGTATTGAATGACAGTGCAATTGAATTTATTTGAAGAAGATATTCAAAATTATACATCAGATATGGTAAGTAATCAAATGTATGTGATGAGTCAGAAGCAAGACCTAGTTCGTGATGAACTACATTATCTGGAAGGACTTGATGAATTAACTTTGACAGAAGAAGTCATTGAGGAATTCTTTGGTCATAAACGAATTAAAACCGTACCAATGTTTGTGCAATCAATGAAGAACTATTTGAAAAAAGGTTCTGCATCACTCTCACGAACAAACATCAGTAAGTATCCAGATTTACATATTGTTGAAGATAGCAATGGTGATTTAATCGCCTATGTATATCATCGTGGTGTGGCAACTGGTAGCCATAAAACGCCAACAGACGTATTTTTCGACTACTTTAACAATAGGTAAAGATGAAAATTAAAACATATTTTACAGCAAAACTTACCGACAACTGGGCATTTGAGATTGACTTTCTTAAATGGTTTGGTTCGCCAGGTTGGTTTCCAATTTACGAAAATAGTTTATCTGCAAAGATCAAAGGATCACATCGTGGGTTCTATTGGTCTTTCTATATCATCGGTCTTAAACTTATTGAACTTAATGTATATGATACAAGACATGAAGATGATTATGAAAATTCAGATATAAAGAAAAAAGAATGACATGGAAATAGGATTTATGTTTGGTGTCGGGTTTGCGCTCGGCATTATTGTAGGACTTCACATCTCAAGAATGTGCTGGCCAGAATATGATGAATCAGTTTGGGATCGTAAGGCAAGAGAAAGCAATATGGTTCGTGAGGCTATAGAAGAAGACCGTGCTAATCGTTCATGAATGCCAAGGCAAGTCAGAAAACCAATCGTTCTTAGACCACTTCTGAACTTCAGTTTGAACATCTCGCCAAACAGTCTTTAAATACTTCTCTCGTTTTTTATCAGAACAAAACGGCACTGAAAAGAATTGTCGTATTGTAGGTCTGAACCAACCAAAGACAAAACTGAACACACCTAACTGTAATCTCCACTTCACAGAGTTAATATAAAGCGTATGGACAGGTAAAGCTGGAGCGCCGTGTGTGAGATAGGTGTAAACAGTTTTGTCTCGTAGCAACGGTTCTGGCACTCCATACGTCTTGGTAATTGCTCGAAACTTGTAAGCAAATCCAGGCACAAAGATTTGATCAAAAAACCCTTCAAGCATTGACGTACAACGGAACCACCAAACAGGACTGACAAAGTATATGTGCGTTGCCTCTTTGATTAGTTTTTTATACCTCTCAATTAATTTTTCGTTTTTCTCGGCATGGAAGGCGGCATGAAACTCATCATCATACAAATCAATTACTGTGCATGGTTTATCATATGATTCATATTCTTTCTTGATAGTTTGTACGATGCCGTGATTAAAGCTGTCCTTTTTATGGTAGCCGATAACTATTAGTGCCTTCATAGATTGGTGGTGCCTCCGGGAAATATTGATCTTTATATTCAAGCCATAAGTCATTATATTTAGATTGATAAGCTTGTTCCTCATACCAAGGTCCACCCAATGTATAATGTAATGCGTTCAATGAAGTTGGATCCTCTTCATATTCACCTACAAGCCAGTTCCATGACTTGTGAATTTCGCCAATCTCTTTATCATCACACCATCGAAACTGATGTAGATCCATCAATGACATTTCAAAAATATCAGACATCTTCAAATCAAATTTTCTTTTATTGAAGATCATAAAACTTGACCAGTTCTTTCTTTCATAAGTGTTTTGAATTTCACCGTCAAGTTTTGTTTCTGTCTTTGGTGTATAATCATGTTTGCAAACATACACCTTTTTTGAATCATCAAGTTCACGCAACAACACTCTTGGATCATTCAAGAAAAGGAAATCATCATCACAATAAAATACCCAATCTGAATCAGACAAATCATCATCCAAGAGAGGTGTAGTAAATCGTGTTCTTGAGAAAGGATTTGTTGTATTTTCGTCTTTAAAATATGCAGCATGTCGATATACTGGAAATTTATATTTGTCAAATAAAACATGAGCGCAAACTTCAGAAGCAATCACATGCTTAGGCGTATGCCCAATCCAAAAATTAATCCATGAATTAGTCATAATATTATAATGTCCTTCCTGTTAAATTTTCAATATTATTTTTTATTTTAGCCTCATTTATGCCTTCTCTCGACTGATCAATACCTTCAGCAGTAGATTCATATTTAAACAATCTTATCAATTCAAAGGCATTTATATTATTCTTATATTTTTTAGGTAACGTTTGATGGTAATCAGTATATATTTTTCGTTCGGCTTCAAGGACACTACTATCTTCTTCATTACCAATAGGATCTACTAAAAATAAATCACTAAAATCAAAACTCCAGAAAACATGTTTAAATATTTGATGATGTAGAAAATTCAAAATTTCTTCTTTATCGGATGTTGTTAACTTTTTAATTGCATTTTGAAGTTCTTTTATTACTGCAATAGTTAGCTTTTTTGATTTTAAAGGATTCAAGAGCAAGTCATTAGGTGCAAAACTTATTAATTTATCTTGATATAAATCTTGCTTATTGGTTGAACCTAAACGCATAGCTTCGACTTCCTCTTGGGATATAAGAACGCTAGATTGAGCCGTACACAATGAATCAATTGGTGACATATTTGAAATACCAAGTTCATCACATTTTTGATTGATTGCTGCTTCAGTAATATTTAAAATTGGCTTGACCAATTCATCAAAACTCATTTCAATAATTTTATCAATAACATCTTTTCTTGATGTTGATGTATCAGAAATAATAAATCCCGTTTCTTTAAACACTTTAATGGCCGCATCACCAAAACCAAATCCATAAATAGAACTGTCAGGAGCCTCTTTCTCCGTTGGTTCAATACTTCCATATGAATGTTGTTTCGTTTGAGGTACTGTTGAATGATTTAACTCTAAAAGTCTACCTATACAATATGCAATATTAATATTATTAAATTTTTGATTGAACTTTGATGTACCTTTAAAATTATATGTACTTGGAAAACCTAAAGTATAATTTAATGCTTTAGGAGTTACATCATCGTTTTGTTCATCAACAAGATGATTCCATGTTAAAGGTAACTCACCAATATCACTATCATCGCACCATGTGAATTGATGTAAATCCATTAAAGGTATTTGATGAATATCATTGAACTTCAAATTAAATTTATCTTTATTGAAGATCATAAAACTTGACCAATTTTTTCTGCTATATTCTATATTATCAAATTGCTCAAGTTTATCAGAAACATACCATCTGTCATAAATTTGTTCAAGACGTTCTTCTAATGCAAACGGTTTATTACGAATCATAAAATTCTTTTTATCTCGTATCAATTCAAATGTTACTTTCATGAATTCATCAAGACTTAAATTTTTATCCGCATATTTTGCATTATAATTTTCAAAATTTTCAACCGAAAATAATTTTTTTAAAGATTCGTCTTGATAATTAATTATTGAAGTTTCTTGATCATTATTATCAGGTCCAAAGCTGCCAAGAGATGAAGCATAATCAATTATACCAAATTCAAAAAGTCTAGCAATTACATCTGCAAAGGGATAGCTAATACTTTCAATTGAAGTTTTTTTGTTACTTTTAGGTGTATAATCTAGATGTTTACAAACATGAACCATTTTTGTAGGATCTAGATCTTTGATTAAGCTTCTAGGATTTTCTAAAAACAAAATTGTTGGATCAGCATACATTACCCAAGGTGATTTTTCATTCTTATCAAATAATGGAATATAAAAACGAAAACGTGAACCTACTAATGATTCAAATTCATTAAGACTGGCTTTTTCAGTATTTGAAAGTATTACTTCATTCATATCAAATAAAAAATTATCTATATGATAGTTTTGAAGCAAACACCGAGAATATGATGATGCATTTACATAACTTATTTCTGATTGAATGTGTCTCTCGATTGAATTTTGATTATTAATTAACTGTCTATATTCAGGATTAAAAGTTATTAAATCAATAACCGATGTAAGTGAAAAGTATTCATTGTATACTCGATTATGTGGAATAGTCCATACGTTTACAGGATATTCTTTATTTAACTTTATGTTTTCTTTATAATTTTCTTTATACTTTTGAAATAGATCATATGCCTTAGACATATAATAACTCCTTCTTTGATGGTATCTGTTGACTATATTGATTCTTTATAAGGTATGCATATTGATTTGGAAACAAAAAATCCTGTGCTTGTTTTTTAATTTTAGACTGTATAACAAATTCAAAAACTTGTTTTTCAATAGTGTTTAAAAATAAATCACAATTTACATCATAATATTTTGTCTCTAAAAAATTAATATTTGTTTTGGGAAGTAAATCAATATTACCAACAATATTAATATCATTTGTTTTACCAGCATAAAGAAATATGCGATGTAAAAATGTATCTATATTGTTAAAAATTTTGAAAGAATGTTCTCGTACTGAATTTAAATATGAAAAATTCTTATTACGATTTACTATAAAAGTTAAAATCTTATCAAAAATATAAAAATGTAAAATTTGATCTAAATGAAAAGAAAAATTATATTTGCAAAATGCTGTACCTAAATTAAAAATACTGTTTTGATATACATGAGTATTGATACAGTTTTCAAGTCCATCAAATTTTACATATGAATTTTCAATACTGTCTGTAAATGAAGTTACAGTTTCTTTGATTTCTTTTCCAAAAAATTCAATTTTTTCAAAATTTAAAATCTCTTCTTCGTAGTATTTATGATGATTTGTAATTGTTTTTTCATATCTATATGGAATCCTAGCCTGCGTTTTTTCAAATTCAGCATTTGTAAGTAGATTGCTGCTAGTGTTATCAATGAAAAATAATTGGCCATCAGATTGAGTTTTGACAATATCTTTGATATCAGAAGCTTCTTTATATACAAAGTTATTGTAAGCTTTTAATGTATCAATGTTTTTAAATTTTGAAAAATCAATCACTAAATGATATTCATCAAGTCTTCGATCATCAACAAGATTACCGTCAGATAATAAATTTTTATTAAACATGTGTTCAACATCAAATGCACTACCTTTATTTTTCATGTAGCGCACAACAGAATTGCTATTGAGAAATTCTGGCAAATCATAATTTAAAAATGTATAATCATTTGACTGAAAGAAATTTACAAGTTTTTGATTAGCTGCAAATGTCCCAGAAATATTGGATATGTTATTGATGTCAAACAAACCATATTTTTTTAAATATCGTAAACTATGATTTAATAATATATTTTCATTCACAACCTTTTCCGAATCAGGTAATTTAACAAACTCTACATCAATATTATTTTTTAACAGTGCATGTGCAAAAATATATCCATAAATGTCACCATCATTAACGATTACGCATTTCATATTTCTTGTCCTTTAAATATAATAATGTATTAATATAGAAATTATTTTTGAATAATTCTTCAAGTAAATTCTTGTCATCAATCGATGATGTATGTTGAATAAGGTAGTGTATATAATCATTAGAAAACTGAATGACATCTGCATTAAGATATTCAAATGGATTTGAAATGTATTCAAAAAATACAGAATCTAAACTTAAAATTATATCTGGATTAAATTGATCAGCTTGATTAACTAAATGATCCTTTGGACTTAAAAATATGTTTCGATCATTAAATACATCTGATAAATTTATTAATAACATCTCAATAGTGTCAAGTACACTATTATTATCAAATGAATTTAATTTTATATCATTTTCTAAAATTTCAAAAATTTCAAGTTCTCTACATTTTTCAGCGTTAATGATCAATATTGAATCATTATTTTTATTGCTTTGATATTTGAATTGACCAATACATTGTCCATTATTAATTAATGCTTCAAAGAAAGTAAAAAATAATCTTTCATATTCGTATTTACTATGAATGTAAAGATGTCCATTGATCAAAATAATAATTTTATGTTCGAGTAATTTATCTTCTGATATATTTTTAAGTACACGATAAATTGAGTTCTCAACATTTTCAAATTTTGTGTGATTCTTATTTTTAAATAATTGATCATAGTATAGGTCAAAAATTTTATCTTTTTGACTATTCGTGTATATACTAATATCTGAAACAATTTCCATATTCTGTCCTAATAAATTCAATATTATTTTTGATTACATTTTCATCATGAATATATTTCCATGGTATTAAATTTAATAATTGACTATTAATTAATTCATTTACACTATATCCCATTTTCAAACCTTCATATAATATTGAATGTAGACAAAATACTTTATAATTAGGTTTGTTTAAAAATACAATTTCTTTATTTAAAAGATTAGCAGTAATCAGAGTTTCTGAAGAGGCTCCCACACCAATTTTTTTAGCATTGAAGATCAAAGAATCTGCAATATAACTACCGCTAATTATTTTATTTCTACCAAATTTATTTTCAAGAAACTTTTTATTATGCTCAAAAGAAACCGGATGTATTTTTATAAAATCATTAACACTACCTATCATGCTATTAATTTTTATCCAATCATAATTTTCCCATTTTGGAGCAGATGATAATATAACTAAATTTTTAATCTCAAAATTTAAATTAGTACCCGCATACTTTGAAACAGAATCTTCAATTGATAATTCTAAATTTTGTTTCTTTTCTAATTTAGTTTTTGAATGTATATATTTTTTAATTATGTATGTTTGATATCTTGTTTCATACGGTAAAATATATAATCCATAATTTGTACATGAGACAGAAATGTTTTCAAGCTGACTAATATTTTGTTGCTTTGCTACTGAATAAGTATCACTACCTAAAAATATATTATATTGTTTTAAAACATTTTCAATTGTTGAGAAATCAACTTTTTTATAATAGTCTGCAGATTCTGAAGATAATACACCAGTACGATTAAAATTATGTTTAAATATCATGGTTATGAATTTTTAACTTTCTCAAGTTCATCAATAATTAATTTCATTTCAAGTTTAACTTTTGAATTGAATTCAAAAATCATTAAAGAAAGTTGATCAATTTTATCTTGAATACTTTGTAATTGCTCTTCTTTTTCATATGGAGACATAGTAACCTTATAATAATTTAATTAAAACACCTCACTAACTGAGACTGTACCACTTATCAAAGAAAACTGAGGATTGTTTGTGAAGTTCTTGATTTCTATATTTAGTGAGGAAGGAACAGAAGTAATTTCAGATGTTAAGGCAATTCCTGTTAAATATTGTCTGCCATTTTGCGCAACCATTCCAATTGATTGAGCAAATACTTTATCTGAAATATGATCACCGGTGAATACTAAATCTGCTGTTGCTGTTGCATCAGCATCAAGTTTATCGATAGTCAATGAAACATCGACATATAACTTTGTACCAAGGCTAACATCTTGCCCAAGTGTATATGAATATAGTGTTGTGTCTGCTGTGATTGGATTGTTTGGTGCAATTGATCCAACAGT
>Ga0255759_10004782_pt1 | contig 11642 bp, 6 predicted proteins | sample 101ome_20_FD_179959 | JGI IMG/M metagenome (GOLD analysis project Ga0255759, IMG submission 179959) | Coastal salt marsh microbial communities from the Groves Creek Marsh, Skidaway Island, Georgia - 101404AT metaG (version 2) | ecosystem: Environmental > Aquatic > Marine > Intertidal zone > Salt...
CAGGCCAAGCACAATATGTTATTGAAAAAGATGCGAATGGTGATGGTAAGTATTACTACGCAAGTGATGCAATTCTAAACAAAGAGTTGGGCACAAGTGGAAACACAGTACCCGAAGATAGAATAAATGATGTATTGCCGGGTGAGTTTTACAATCAACCACCAAGAAACGCTTTTACTAGAAGAACATCTAACATTCAAAAATCATCTACAGTTAGATACTACAATGAAGATTTCATACAAGATGAATTAAAAACTGTAGTAGTTAAGTTGTATAAACCATTGAAAGATGGATTACAACCTTTTACTTGTAGAATTGATGAGATGATTAGAGAATCTTATATTGATAGAATTCTACTTTACAATTTAGATAAACCAGATGAACAACCAAACTTCTCAGCACCTAACTTTAAAATTGATTTAGGTAACTACGGAAAATCACAAGGTACTGATTTAAAAAGTTGGAATGATTTATTAGATACTAACTTATCAACATCACAACAAATTATTGATAAGTATCTTAGTGGTTCATTTGGTGGGGTAGATTTAAACGTTGATTACACATACTTCGGTAACTTTGTAAAATACTCATCAGCTGTTGAAAGAGTAAATAACTTTAAGTATAAATTAGAGTTAGTTGAATCATATGACAAACGAATCAAAACCTTACAATCAGTAAGTGGTTCAGAAGCAATAACAAATATATCACAATCTGTTTCTCGTAGAGATGCAGTTGTTAGTGGTATGGATGGTTGGGAAAGATGGATGTATCACGAATCAACTGGTTCTTTATACACCCACTATTCTTCATCAAACTATTCATTAGAGCCTTGGCCAAAACAAAGTACATATCCGAATGTAAATTATAGTGTAACCGCATCCGAAGCAATATCACACTACAATGGATTGATTGATTCGGCAAGTATATATGATGCTTTAAATGATTCAAGATTAACCAAAGTAGTACCTGCCTCAATCGTAGAGGACCCGTTAAATAAAGAATATGTTTTATTCGTAGATATGATTGGGCATCACTTTGATATTACTTGGGCATATGTAAACGCATTAACATCCATCAATACGAGAGAAGAACATCCATATGATGGTATGCCAAACGAACTTCTTTATGATGTAGCTAAATCTATGGGGTGGAAACTAACGCATGGTAAAGATACATCAAACCTTTGGGAGTTTGGATTGGGAACTGATAAGTTTGGTAATGTACCTAATAGTGGTTCGCTACCATCGAAATCACACGAACAGATTAACTACGAAGTATGGAGAAGAATTGTAAACAACATTCCATATCTTCTAAAAACAAAAGGTTCAGCTAGAGCAGTAAAAGCACTGATTGCTACATATGGTATTCCTCAAACATTCCTATCAATTAGAGAATATGGTGGGCCTGTTATAGATACATCTAATGTAAGACCTTATTGGGAGCATGATAGATTTGTGTACCATTTAAGAATGGACCCGGATAACTATATCACAGTTCCTTGGGATAAGGTTACGGATATAGATGCTTCAACATATGAAATAAACGACCCTAATCCGATTGATGCGATAGAACTTCAAGTTCAACAGAATCTAAATAGAGATACTGCCATCATTAGAAAGGGAAATGATTTTGCTGTAATATATGAATCAACATCAAGTATTTCCGATTATGCAAAAGGTAATATTCATTTTTACCTAAGTGGTAGTAGCGGATACAAATCAGCATCGATTTTAAATGTACCTTTATTTGATTCAAAAATGAGTACACTATTTGTAGAAAGAGAAAACTCGGTTGATGATATAACTCAAGATAACACATATAAATTACAATATCGTAGAGCAAAGAAAGATAGGATTGTGGTAAGTGAATCCGCAAGTATATCGATTGATGGTTCAACTGAATCATCATACAACGCTGCTTGGACTGGTAGTGGAACTGTTGAGTTTGGTAAAGCATTTGGTACAATTAGTGGTGCACCATCATTATGGGCTGATACAAATAATATGAGTGGTTCGATTCAAGAAATTAGATATTGGGCTGAACCATTAAAGGATATTGTAATAGATGAACACACATTATCAAGAGAATCATATCATGGTAATGCGGTAACTTCATCTTACTTCGATTTGAAGTTTAGATTTATTCCTGATTCGAATCTAAAAACAATAACAAATCCAGATTCACACCCATCACAACACCCGAACCAACAAATAACAGGTTCGGAAAATGGTTCTCACTTAACCGCATCATTGTTTAATTTTGAGAACGATGATTTGATTGGAGTTACTGAGGAGTATTACACAAAAATACCATCAGCTGGAGCAAACAATATTCTTAACAATAAGGTTAGAACAGAAGCAAACCCATTGAGAGGTATCCTTAATACTGACAACAAAGTGGAAAAATCACAATACGATTCAGCACCAGTTGATTCAAACGTATTGGGGGTTTACTTAGCAGCCACTCGAATGTACAATGAAGATATTTACAATCACACTGGGTATTTTGATATAGATGATTACATTGGTAATCCTGATAGACGTGAGGGGTACACCGAACAAAACGAAGAATTAGATTATGTTCGTAGGCAAGTATTCAAAAAGTATAGTTCAAAGAATTTAATTAATAGTACGATTGATATCCTTGCTAAATATGATATGTCGGTATTCGAACAAATTAGGCAAACTATTCCTGCTAGGGTTGATTACAACTCAGGTATTTTGATTGAACCACACATCTTAGAAAGACCGAAAGCTAAATCATTAACTAAGGTAACTCAAACACGTCCAATGTATGATGCTCACATCGCAGCGATGGAAAGACCTGTAACTGCATCTCATCATTTATTTGAAACAGAGATTACAAATTCATATAGTTTATCGGCTGAAAGAAATCAATACGAAACTGAGATTACAAATTCGTACTCACTAAATGGTGAACATATATTATATGAGGGTGATGCTATAGATACAGCCGCATTGTTTATCATCACATCACAAAAAGATGATTTAGAATCAGTAGGTAATCCACAGATTAAAAATATGTATCTACCATCTACATACAGATACACAATCCTAAACTATTCATCATCGGCTGATTTAGGGTTTGGGGTAAATTGGACTACTGGTTCAAATGGTAGTTGGAATTATAATCCAATAGGTACTTCAGTTACAAGTAGTAGAGAAGCACAATATGCTAGACGTAAAAAACTATTCTTTAACACAGAATTATCAGCATCATTAAATATGCCAAATTCATCATCATTAGTTCCAGCTGAAGTATCAACTGATGAACTACCACTATCTGTAGCAAATTTAAGATACTTAGGTTGTAAGGTTACATCTGATTCTTTAACAACAAATTCACCTGATACTCCTGATGGCAAACCTGCTATTGAAATCTTCAAAGCAGACCCTAATGTATTGATATATACATCCGAAACAGCAGCTGAGGGTAACTTAGATGTAGATTCAGCTACTGGAATTGAAACACTAGATACTACACAATTGGTTGTTAATGATGATATTTATTGGAAACTACTTCAAGAATACAGAAGGGAACTCAGAGAGTTCAGACGTAAGATTGAAAAGATGATTGAAATCGAAGATAGTAGAGCAGAAGAATTTGATTTAAGATACAAAAAAGAACAACAAATACGTGAAGCTGAACTTATTAGAAGAAAAGAGTTTGATATTAAAAATGGTTCACCATTATAATTATTGATATGAGAATACGAAAATCAAATAGAACACAACCTAAGAGTAGAGGTAACAGATTAAATTCGTTAATCGAAAGAAGATTAACAGAACGTGTGTCTAAACCACTAATCTCATCTCCTAAAAAAATTGTAGATGAATCTACAAAAATCAATCAAGTTATAAAGGAGCAGGAAGAAGTTGTAAAGACAGGAAAACCTTTAGAGAATAATAAGGTAGTGGATTCTAATGATAGAGTTTCTACAAAAGAATTAATTGAATTAGTAAAACCAATTGAAGTAGAAAAACCTTCTGTAAAAGTTGTACCAGACCCAGTCATCGATGCAAAGCAATTGGATGAAGAAAATAGACGTAGATTGTACATCGAAGAATTAGAACGTAGAAAGATAGAAGATGAGAGATGGAATAAGATTGAGGAAGCTTTTAATGATGAGATAGAAAGAAGGGAAGCGTTCAGAAAAGAATTAACTCAGATGAAGTTGGAATTTGATTTGTATTTAAAAGAAAAGTATCCTGAAATAGTTGGTGAAAAAAACATCAAAACAGAGGATATCGAAAAGAAAAAAGAAGAAGCAAGACGTAAATCAGAAGAAGTAAGAATTAAGAAAAAAGAACTTAAAGAAAAGATGGTGAAGCGTGTTGAAGAAGAAAAGATTAGAAAGCAAAAAGAAGCAACGCTTGTTACTAATACAAAATTAGATAATAATGTTTCAACTTTTTTAGAAGAAGAAATAGTTATAGAACAACAGGAGAAGAAAGATAGAAATCCTGAATTAGATGGTTTGAATGAAGTTCAAAAGACCATTAAAGAAGTAAAAGAAATGGAAATTAGATTGGGTAGACCCATAATTCCACACAGAGATATTGTGGAAAACGAGGATTCAGATTTTGATTCTGATACAGCTACAAAATCAACTGATATTTTAATCAAACCTTCTAATACATCTCCTTTTGAAAACTATGAAGAAAGACGGGATACTTTAGAGGCGTTAAGACAATCACTTCAGAAGGATTCCACAGAAGAAGATTTCATTGTGAGAATGGATAGAAACGATAGAAGAAGCGGAAGATAATAGAAAATTATAAAAGTTAGTGTAAAAATATTTTTTTTAATATTTATATAAGAAACAAAATTGTAAAAGGGCAATAATATGGGATATTTAGACAATTCATCAATAACAGTAGATGCTATTCTTACGAAAAAGGGTAGGGAGTTATTGGCAAAAGGTAGAGATTACTTTGTAATCAGTCAATTTGCATTGGCAGATGATGAAGTAGATTATGAACTATGGAATCCAGCGCATCCGCTAGGTTCTGATTATTATGGAATCATTATTGAGAACATGCCAATCGTTGAGGCAGTTACCGATGAAAACTATTCATTGAGATATAAGTTGTTGACTCTTCCAAAGAACACTATTAGAATCCCTATTATTCAATCAAACCCAAGCTCAATTAGTTTAGAAGAAGGTGGTCTACAGCAAGTTGTAACTCTTACTACGAAAAATGGTGGTAACGATACATTAGGATACACTGTTACATTACTTAACTCAGATGCTGCTAGTATCGTTGGTGATGGTAGTGGTATCGCAAACAACGAAGATGTTGTTGGAGCTAACGAAGATAGAAGAAGTGTTACAATTAGTACAAACAAAACATTTACAATTACAACTAAAGTATTAGCAGATGATACAGATATCTCAACTAAGATTTTTGTTATTGGTAATGAAACAGGTGGACGTACTGAGTTGGATGTAACTGTTACTAACAATCCTGATATTTCAGTAGGTAACACATTAGATTCAACATTATAAGGATAATTTAAAAGGGAATAAGATATGGCAATTTTACCAGCAGGTTCGTTTAATACATCAAAGAGAGTATATACGGCATTCAAAGTAGGGGATGTTGTAGAAGGTGGTGTAGAAAAAGTAACCAGAGGTTTATGGAGTGGTAACGTAGGAACGTTAACTACATTCCATACATCATCTGCACAATCATCTACTCAGAAACAATATTACTATGAGATTTTCGATGGCATTTCAACAGCAGCAACATCAGAATCTCAGTTTTCAGTAACGTATGGTCACAACGCAGGTAGTGGTTCATTAGGGCAGAATGAAGATTCTCCATCTAACGCCATCTATTCTCAATACGCACAAATCCTACTTCCAGACCAACAAAGAGTATTTACATTTAACGATGTATCATCTCAACACATTTACGCTATCAATCTTAACAGAGCTAGATTAAAAGATAGATTAGATCCTGGTAACTTCGAACTTCATTTAGCTAAGCTTGATGGTACTAGTATTGCTAACAACATAAATACAGGTTCTAACGTTCACGTTTCAGCCTCAAATGAAGTAATCGAATTGATTGATGATAGTGGTGATACACAACAAGCGGCAACTCAAATCGGTAGAGTATATAACTTAGTTTCAGGTTCAATTCTTAATGGAGTACATTCACCTAAAACTTATTATGGTTCAGTTTATCCTGAGCAAGGTGTTATTGTACTTAACGCAGATACAATGAATTCTAAATTAAACTTTGGTACTGTAACTGGTTCAAATATTAATGGTGATAACGCATTTAAACTTCACACATCTATTAGTGGGGCAGCGGTAATTAATTCAGATTACGGATTTGCTGCAAGAAACGAAGAAAGAGTACAATCAACGTTCTACTTTGTTAGAGCGAAAAATGGTGAGTATAACTTCTCAAATAACCCATCGTATGTAACAGGTTCAAACGGAGCGTTTAGACAAACAACATTTGCAAACAACCCTAAATCATATATTACAACCGTTGGTTTATATAATAGTTCTCAAGAATTATTAGCAGTAGCTAAACTATCTCAACCTATTTTGAAATCATTCTCTAATGAGGTGTTAGTAAAAGTTAAATTAGATTTTTAAAAATATTTTAAGAACGATAATGAACACACATGGCAACAGCTTACAAACCAATCAATGGGGGTGGCATACAATTAAGACCATTCAATACCTATAAAAGATGGGTAGTTACTGATATTAATCACAGAAGTGGTTCGTATCAAACTTCCGTAATAAAAGGTATATCTCCTGATTTTGGTGAGAAGATAAATGTTTCCGAATCAATAGGACTTCCAGCGTATAGAGAAACCGACCAGATAGATAACTCTGATTCTCCCAACACTGCCTTCTTACAACTAAAACATCAAAAGGTTGTTTGGTCATCTTTGAACCAAATGTTCTATAAACATAGACCTAGAGTTGAAAGAGATTTATATGCATCGGCATCAATATTCTCAGTACCACAACATAGATTAGGTGATGGTATCCGACCAGGTACTATTGAAGTTGTAGATACATCTATGACTTCATCGAATGTAGAATCCATAATCTTAAAAGATAATAAATTAGATGAATACCACGGAACTCTATATGATAATGGATTAGATACTGGTTCATACGTTCCATTCGGAAAGTTAGTTGGATATTGGGGATTCAATGATGAAGTAGTAAACAGAACTACTACACTTGATGATATTATAGAAGATAGAAGTGGATACATTAATAATGGATATGGTAAAAATATAGATTACACCGCAGGTATAAATACATCGGGTGATTACCAACTTCCATCAGGAACAAAAGCAACATTCAATGGTTCAGATTCATACATCAGAATAAACCACAACAAACAATATAACTTTTTTGAAACAACAGATTACTCTATTTCATTATGGGCAGTTTTACCTACATCACAATCTGATGATGCTGGTTCATACAATACTTTAGTATCTAAAAGAGGTACTGAAAGAGATTATGGCCAAAACCGATATGGTGTTGATGTGATGAGGCGTAGAAATATCGTATCACCAATATATCCATTTAACATAGAAGTTAAAAATCAAAACGAAAGTGGTTCAAATGGGCAAGTAAAAGTTTCATTATCAAATGGTATAACAGAAGTATTCGCAACATCTTCTACATCCATAAACGATAATAGTGCACATCATATATGTTTCAACAAATCAGGTTCACACTTAGAGGTTTGGATTGATGGAACTAAAGAAGGTACTGGTTCTTTACCTACAAGTGGTAGTAACAAAGTTATTACTATGAGAGGTATAGCAAACAGATACGATGTGTTGTTGGGAAGTAAAACATTATCCGATGGTTACGATACATTAACATCAAATGGTGTATTAAGTGGTTCGTTAGATGAAGTTAGATTCTATAACAAATCACTATCTCAATCAGAAATAGAGGCATTAGCAGATAATGATTATGTAACAGGTTCAGCATATCAAACAAATGTTGTAGGTGAAGTATTTTACAATCACGGAATTATGGTTGTATCAGACCCAAGACCAATCTACAAATATGTTTGGACTGGTGAAACAGGTACTTGGGATTATGGTAGTGAAGTAGGCACAACCAATGTATCTGAATATGGTTGGAGTACAAAGTACAAATCAACAAAACAATTACATGAATTGAATGTATTATGTGAAGTTGGTGCTAATGAGTTCAATGTATCTCAAAACCCAACGTTAAAGAAAAATAACAATCCTGAAAGTTCTGTATTGAAATCATTCGTTACAGGTTCAGATTTTAAAAATTATTTCACAACATTAGGATTATATAATCCAAATGGTGATTTGATTGCTATAGGTAAATTAGCCTCAGCAATCCAAAACAGAAGTGATGTTGATATCACTGTAAAAGTTAGATTAGATTTAGATGGCCCGTTTGGAGCACCAAGCACTGGTTCATTGATGAGTGGAAACACTGCTACAATTACCGATGTGGGTGGTGGTAAATTTGTTTGGAACAAATTAGATAGACCTGATATTTTAGTAGGTGGTAACTTAGGTGAGGCATTTGATGTAAATACAAATCCAAAAACATATATGGATTCGCCAGATGTTTTACCACAAGATACTCCAACTATTCCTGAGGATGTTCCTACAAATACACCAAATACACCATCTAACCAAACAGAAAAAGACCCTAATGTAAATTATGGTGGGTTGCCAAAATAAAATAGTTTATGAATAAAAAAGGAAATTGGTCTCATATTCAAAAGATGAAGGGACACAAAAGTGGGTTGGAAACTCGTATAGATGAACAACTTAAAGAGCAGGGTATTGATGGTGAATACGAACAGCACGAAGTATCCTATACAATACCAGCAACTACTCATTCTTACAAACCTGATTTTAGATTACCTAACGGAATTTTTATAGAATCTAAAGGATGGTTCTTACCAGAAGATAGAAAGAAACATTTATTAATAAAAGAACAAAATCCTGATATGGATTTACGATTTGTTCTACAATCTCCAAATGGAAAAATATACAAAGGTTCTAAAACCACATATGCACAATGGTGTGAAAAGAACGGATTCAAGTGGGCTAAGAAGGAAATACCACAAGAATGGATAGATGAAAAACCAACTGTTAAATTTTTTGGATAATTCAAATATTTTTTGTATATTTACTCTAATATGGAAGAAAGACTACTCTCTTTACTGGAATCTGTCTTAGGAAAATCTAAGAAAACATCGGGTGATAACTATGCTTTTTGGTCTCCATTTGTGAACCATCATAAACCTAAATTAGAGATAAACATTAAGTTAAACTCTAATGCAGATAACCCTTGGCATTGTTGGATTTCTGATGAAAAGGGTAAATCAATCCGTTCTCTATTTAGAAAACTTAAAGTATCTAAAGAGATTTGGGATGAACACAATTCTATTTTCAGTAGGAAGTATAGATACAGAACTGATGTAACTACCGAAGAATCTAAAGTAGTTCAATTACCCAAAGAATATATTCCATTGTGGAAACCTTCTACATCTGTTATAAGAAAGCATGCGTTGTCTTATTTGGATAGAAGGGGTGTAACCTCATTAGAGATAATAAAGTACCAAATAGGGTATTGTGAAGAAGGCCCGTACAAACATAAAATAATCGTACCATCTTATGATGAGTATGGTATGTTAAACTATTTTGTGGGTAGAAGTTTTTACGATACTAACTTTAAACATAAGAATCCAAATGTATCAAAAGATGTTGTAGGGTTTGAGATGTTTATCAATTGGGATTTACCGATTGTGATATGTGAGGGGGTATTTGATGCTATGGCAATTAGAATGAATAGTATTCCATTGTTTGGTAAATCACCACAATCAGAACTACAGAAAAAGATAATTAGTAAAGGTGTACGAAAAGTATATCTTGCATTAGATTCAGATGCATTTAAGAATTCACTTAGATTCGCAGAAGAACTAATGAATAACGGAATAGAAGTACACATAGTTGAGATGGGGGATTCAGACCCATCTGAATTAGGTTTTGAAAAAATTTATAGTGAAATAGAGAATACCGAATTACTTTCACTTAGAAAGTTAATGGAGTATAAGTTGTTAGGCGTATGAGAAAATCAAAGATAATTAAGTATGATGGTAAGATTAAAAAAATCTACCACATAGCAGATGTACATATCAGAAACTTAAAAAGACATAAAGAATATCGTGAGGTATTTTCCCATCTTTATGAGTATATTTCCACTACAAAGACGGAAGATTCCATCATAGTGTTGTGTGGTGATATTGTTCATGCTAAAACTGATATGACACCTGAAGTTATAGAAATGACTCAAACATTTCTAAAAAACCTATCGGATTTGTTACCAACTATTATGATACCAGGTAATCACGATGCTAATCTAAATAATCCAAATAGGTTGGATGCGTTATCACCAATCGTAAACGCATTGAATCATCCTAATCTACATTATTTGAAAGATGATGGAGTTTGGAAAATGGGTGGAATTTCCTTTTCACACTCATCTGTTTTTGGTGATTCAAAAGAGATTATTCCATCTGAAGAAGTGCATGGTGATTATAAGATTGCTTTATATCATGCTCCCGTAGATAAGGTAAAAACAGAATATGGATTCCAATTAGAAAACAAAAACGTAAAGGTTGATTCATTCGATGGATACGATTTAGTTCTATTGGGTGATATTCACGTTCCAAATCAATCACTCAATGATGAGGGTACGATTAAGTATTGTGGTTCTACGATTATGCAGAATCATGCCGAAGCTAAATATTCTGAGCATGGTATTTTGGTATGGGATGTTGAAACCAAAGAATCAGAGTTTGTTCCGATTCATAACGATTATGGATATGTAACCTTAGATGTTGAAAATGGAAAGGTAGTTGGTAATCCAACAATACCTAACAAACCCCGAATGAGAGTTAGGGTAAAAGATACAACCCAATCACAACTAAAGAAAATTATCTCAGAGGTTAAGGTTGGTAGAAAAGTACAGGAATTAACAATCCAAAAAGTATTAACAGATTCTAAAGATTCTAAGGGTGATTCTAATATCACATTACAAAACGTAAGAGATATCGGATTCCAAAATCAGTTGATGGAATCGTACCTATCCGATAAGTATATGATTGCTGATGAACAATTAGAAATCATACGAAACATCAATCAAGATATAAACAATAAGTTGGGTGGTGTTCACGGAATGAAAAACATTATATGGAAACCAAAGAAGTTTGAGTTCTCTAATATGTTTTCATATGGTACAAATAATGTAGTTGATTTTTCACAAATGAAAGGGGCGTATGGTATCTTTGCTCCAAACGCAAGTGGTAAATCATCTTTGTGGGATGCATTATCATTCTGTTTATTTGATAAGTGTTCTCGAACAAACAAAGCATTAGATGTATTGAATTATTCTAAATCAAAGTTTGATTGTAAGTTTAACTTTGAGATTAATGGTATCGATTACTTTATTGAAAGAGTTGGTAAAAAATCACCCAAAAGAGGAACTGTTAAGGTTGATGTAGAGTTTTACCGAATCAATGAAGATGGTACTACCGAATCTTTAAATGGTGAAGAACGGAGAG
>Ga0255759_10004796_pt1 | contig 11630 bp, 10 predicted proteins | sample 101ome_20_FD_179959 | JGI IMG/M metagenome (GOLD analysis project Ga0255759, IMG submission 179959) | Coastal salt marsh microbial communities from the Groves Creek Marsh, Skidaway Island, Georgia - 101404AT metaG (version 2) | ecosystem: Environmental > Aquatic > Marine > Intertidal zone >...
GCCCATACTTCCATTTCTCCAAATCTCTGACCACCAAGTTGTGCTTTTCCTCCAAGTGGCTGTTGTGTTACGAGACTATATGGACCGGTTGATCTTGCGTGAATTTTATCTTCAACAAGATGATTTAATTTAAGCATATAAATAATTCCAACTGTTACTGGTCTGTCAAATCTTTCACCAGTTTGACCATTCCACAAATAAGTTTGACCAGAATTAGGGAGTTTTGCTAAATCAAGCATTTTTGTGATATCCTCTGTACTTGCACCATCAAAAACAGGTGTGGCAATTGGAATACCATTAGATAAATTTTGTACAAGTTCTGCTATCTCTTTGTTTGATAATTTAGAAATAATTTTTTCGTAATAATCTGTTCCGTATATCTCTTTGAGCTTATTTTTAATTTTTTCTATTTCTTTATCGAAATTTTTAAGATGTTTTTTAATCTGATCCCCAAGCTCTGAACATGACCAACCAAGATGAGTTTCAAGTATCTGACCAACATTCATTCTACTAGGTACACCCAATGGATTTAGCACTATATCGACAGGTTTACCATTTTCCATATATGGCATATCTTGAATTGGCACTATTTTACTTACAACGCCTTTGTTTCCATGTCTTCCAGCCATTTTATCACCAGGCATTAGTCTTCTTTTTACTGCGACAAAAACTTTTACTACTTTCATAACTGTTGGCAGTAAATCGTCACCTTGTTGTATTTTTGTAACTTTATCCTCAAATCTTAACTTTATATCATCTGATGCATTATCAAATTGATTTTTTAATTTCTCAAGATCACTATTAAATTCTTTTTTTTCCAATGTTATTTTCCAAAGATCTTTTAAAGTTAAATCTTTTAAATCATTTAAATTTAAAGTTGTGCCAGGTTTTAAATCTTTAAATTGTTTACTAATACTTTGACCGTTAAGTAAATCAGTCGCTCTTTGTTTTATATTTCGATTTAATATTTCTTCTTCTACTTTTTTATCCTCTTGAACTAACTCTATCTCGGCTCTCTCTATTGCTATAGATCTCTCGTCTTTTTCAACACCGTGTCTATTAAAAACTCTTACATCAATCACCACACCTGTACTTCCTGAAGGTAGTTTTAAAGATGTGTCTCTTACATCTGTGGCTTTTTCTCCAAAAATGGATCTTAAAAGTTTTTCCTCAGGACTTGATGAAGTCTCGCTCTTTGGAGTAACCTTGCCTACTAAAATATCACCCGGTTTAACTTCAGCACCAACATAAACAATCCCAGACTCATCAAGGTTTCTCAAGCTTTCTTCGCTTACATTCGGAATGTCCCTGGTAATTTCCTCTGCTCCAAGTTTTGTATCTCTTGCCATAGACTCATATTCTTCAATATGAACGGATGTGAAAACATCATCAGTTACACATCTTTCAGAAATTAAAATTGAGTCCTCAAAATTATAACCTTGCCAAGGCATAAATGCGACAGTTACATTTTTACCCAGCGCTAATTCACCCAATTTAGTTGCTGGACCATCGGCAATTATATCCCCTTTTTTAATTTTATCTCCTACTTTCACTAGTGGCCTTTGGTTGATACAAGTATTTTGATTTGATCTTTGAAATTTTGAAAGATTATAAATATCAACAGCAGATTGGGATAAATCAGTTACATCTGTAGCTTTTACAACAATTCTTTTACCGTCAATTTTATCAACAACACCGTTCCTTTTTGCAACAATTGTAACTCCTGAGTCTAAAGCTACATCGGACTCTATGCCTGTGCCAACCAATGGAGACTCAGGTTTTAATAAAGGAACTGCTTGCCTCATCATATTAGAACCCATAAGAGCTCTGTTGGCATCATCATTTTCTAAAAAAGGTATTAAAGCTGCTGCAACAGAAACAAGTTGTTTGGGTGAAACATCTATATAGTCAATATTTTCTTTTGTGGATAATTCGAAATTTAAATTTTTTCGACAAGCTACTAATTCTTCCATAAATGAACCATCTTTATTTAAAGCAGAGTTAGCTTGTGCAATAGTAAATTTTTCCTCTTCAATGGCAGAAAGATATTTTATTTCTGATGTTACTTTACCGTTAACAACTTTTTTATAAGGGCTTTCTATATATCCAAACTTATTAACTCTACAATAAGTCGCTAAGCTATTAATTAATCCAATATTTGGACCTTCTGGTGTTTCTATTGGACATATTCTTCCATAATGTGTTGGATGAACATCTCTTACCTCAAAGCCTGCTCTTTCTCTGGTTAATCCACCAGGTCCCAAAGCAGACACTCTCCTCTTGTGTGTGATTTCTGATAAAGGATTAGTCTGATCCATAAATTGTGAAAGCTGTGATGTGGCAAAAAAATCTTTTAAAGATGTGGTAATTGGTTTAGCATTAATTAAATCTTGAGGCATCGCCGACTCTATTTCTATAAAAGTGGACATTTTTTCTTTTACAGTTCTCTCCATTCTCAAGAGCCCAATTCTGAATTGATTTTCTACCAGTTCCCCAACTGATCTAACTCTTCTATTACCTAAGTGATCTATATCGTCAACTTCACCTTTGCCGTCTCTCAAATCCAACATAAATTTAATTATTTCAATAATGTCAGTGTTTTCTAAGGTAGTTTTTTTAGCGTTTGTTGTTAAATTTAATTTTGAGTTAAGTTTTACTCTACCTACTTCTGATAAATCATATCTTTCTTTTTTAAAATATAAATTATTAAAAATTTGTTCTGCTATTTCTAAAGAAGGTGCTTCACCTGGTCTTAAAACTTTATATATATCATTAAGGGCATCATTTTTATTTGAATTCTTATCTATCTTCATGCTTTCTAAAATATAAGGTCCTTTATTAATTGGATCTATATTAGCAATTCTTAACTCTTTCTCATTTAAATTTATAATCTTTTCTAATTGTTCTTCTGTAATATCAAATCCAGCTCCTACTAATATCTCACCATTTTTATCTTTAATCTCATGTGCAAGATATTTTCCTACAATTTGCTCGTTAGATATAGAGATCTTTTCTAGGCCTTTTTCTTTAAGTTTTTTTGCAATTACTATATTTAATTTTTCACCTTTATTTAAAACTTTCTTATTATTTTTTGCATCAACTAGGTCATGAGAAAGTTTTAATGGTCTTTTATAATTTTCCAAATTAAAATCTGTGACCCAATTTTTAGAATCTTTATCGTAAAAATATTTATTGCAAGTATAAAAAGTATCAATAATTTTATCTTTTGATAAACCTAATGCATACAAAAAAGTAGTGATTGGAAGTTTTTTCTTTCTATCGATTCTAAAATAGAGAATGTCTTTAGGATCAAACTCAAAATCTAACCAAGATCCTCTTCCAGGTATTATCCTACAATTAAATAAAAGTTTCCCACTTGCATGTGTTTTTCCTTTATCGTGATCAAAAAATACCCCTGGACTTCTGTGCATCTGATTTACAACAACTCTTTCCACTCCATTTGTTACAAATGTTGCGCTCGGAGTCATTAAAGGAAGATCTCCAATAAAAACCTCTTGTTCTTTCGCTGATAAAATTTGTTTTGTATTATTTTCAGTATCAATATCGTAAACAACTAATCTTAAATTTGCCTTTAGTGCCGCAGAATAAGATAAGCTTCTTTGTTTACATTCAATAACATCAAATTTTGGTTTTTCTAATTTATAAGAAATGTATTCTAATGTGGCTTTATCGTTACCATCTTCAATTGGAAAAATACTTTTAAATACTTTATCTAACCCTTTTGAAATTTCTGAAATTTGATCTTTTAAAGATTTCGACTCTAGAAACTCATTATAAGAGTTTTTTTGCACTTCAATTAAGTTAGGAATAGATAAACCTTCAATTAATTTACCAAAGTTTTTTCTAATATTTTTTTTCTGCGTAAAAGATAATTGCATCAAATATAAAAATTTTATTGCAAAAATTAATTTGCAATAAAATTTAGTCTTAAATTTTGTTTACTTTAATTCTACTTTAGCACCAGCTGCTTCAAGTTTTTTCTTAAACTCTTCTGCTTCTTTTTTAGCTACGCCACCCTTAACTTCTTTTGGGGCAGCTTCTACTAAATCTTTAGCTTCTTTTAAACCTAAACCAGTTATTGCTCTTACTTCCTTAATAACATTTATTTTTTTATCACCCGCTGATGCTAAGAAAATTGAAAACTCTGATTTTTCCTCTCCTGCTGGTGCTGCCGCTCCACCTGCTGGTGCTGCTGCGACTGGGGCTGCTGCTGTTACTCCCCATTTCTCTTCAAGTTGTTTTGATAACTCTGCTGCTTCAACCACTGTTAAAGTAGAAAGTTCATCTATAATTTTATTTAAGTCTGCCATTTTTAATCCTGTGATTTAATTTTTTAAACTCTTTGCGCGCGCTAAATTAGCAATTTTTGAGCCTGGTGCAAGTAAAATACTCACTAATTTTTGCGCTGGAGACGCTAAAATACCTACGATTTTAGCTCTTGCTTCCTCTAACGAAGGAAGTGTGGCAATTACAGACACCTCTTTTTCATCCAAAACCTTGCCGTCCATAAAGCCAGCAATTATTTTTAGCTTATTATTTGACTTTGAGAATTTTGTTAAAATTTTTGCAGAAGAAATTGGGTCAGATGATATTGCTGCAGCAGTAGGTCCAGTAAAATATTTTTCTAAATCTTTTTTTGGTGTTTCTTTCAAGGCAATTTTTGTAATTCTATTTTTGGTAATCTTAAAAAGAATACCTTTTTCTCTTAATTCTTTTCTTAAGGAGTCTAATTCATTAACGTTTAAACCTTGGTATTGTGCGATCATTACCGACTCATTTTCAGTAAAGTTTTTTTTCATTTCCTCAACGTAATTTTTTTTTGCTTCTTTTGACATCATAACTTTATTTAGCTCCTAATTTATAAGAAATTCCCATTGTAGAAGTTAAGTAAGAACTCTTAATAAAATCACCTTTGATAGTATCTGGTTTTTCTTTTTTAACGCTTTCGATAAAATGATTAAAATTTTCTAGTAATTTGTCTGAAGAAAAACTTTTTCTTCCTATAGTTGATGCAAGGTTTCCGTCTTTGTCGTTTCGAATTTCAACTAATCCAAACTTTATATCTTTAATTGCTTTTGTTAAATCAGTTGCTACTGTTCCCAGTTTTGGATTAGGCATTAAACCTTTAGGACCAAGAACTTTACCATGCTTTCCTATTTTCCCCATCATTCCAGGTGTACAAATAAGTTTTGTAAAATCAAATTTTCCAGCAGCAATTTTTTCAATAAGATCATCCGACCCAACTAAATCTCCGCCAGCTTTTTTTGCTTCATCAATTTTATCAGGCTCACATAAAACTCCCAATTTATTTTTTTTACCAGATCCATTTGGCAAGTTCACCACAGTTCTTAAACTAAAATCGCCACCTTTTGATTGTTTTAAATTAATTTTCAAAGATATATCAATAGACTCATCAAATTTTGTAGTTGAGTTATTTTTAATTAATTCTAAAGCTTCTTTAATATTTATTTTTTTATCTTTGATATTTTTTTTTAAAATCTCTCTATATCTTTTTGATCTTTTTTTCATAACTATTCTTTCACTTCGATACCCATTGATCTTGCTGAACCACAAATAATTTTTGTTGCTTCTTTAAGATCAAAAGCATTCAAATCTTTCATTTTTTCTTTAGCTATTGCTTCAGCTTGCTTCATAGTTATAGAGCCAGCTACTATTCGACCAGGTTCTTGAGACCCACTTTTTAATTTTGCAGCCTCTCTAATAAAATGTGATGCAGGAGGTGATTTGATAATAAAATCAAATTTTTTATCTTTATAAACTGTAATGACAACAGGAACAGGTTTACCCATGAATGATTTTGTTTTTTCATTAAATGCTTTGCAAAATTCCATGATATTAATTCCTCGTTGACCTAAAGCTGGTCCAACAGGAGGTGCTGGATTTGCTTGACCGCCTTTAATTTGTAATTTTACGTAACCTGCTATTTCTTTTGCCATTTAGTTCTTCTCCACCTGATTAAATTCTAAATCTACAGGAGTTGGTCTACCAAATATAGAAACTGATACTTTAAGTCTAGATTTTTCTTCATCTATTTCCTCAATTAAGCCATTAAAAGAGGCAAAAGGCCCGTCACAAACCTTAACTTTTTCACCAATTTCAAAGTTAAAACTAGCTTTTTGAGATGTGGCGTTTTCTGATACCTGACCTAATATACGCTTGATTTCATTGTCTGAAATAGGCGTTGGTTTATCTGCTGAACCTAAAAAACCACTAACTTTTTGTAGATTTTTTATCAAATGATAGATTTGTTTCGTCAAATCTATTTTAATTAATACGTAACCTGGAAAGAATTTTTTTTCCTTTTTTGTTCTTTTTCCTTTTTTAACTTCAGTAACTTGGTGCGTTGGTACTAATATTTCTTCTAACTTTTCTGATAACTTGTACTTCTTGAGTTCATCCTTAATCGTTTCAACAACTTTTTTTTCAAAACCAGAGTAAGCTTGTACAATATACCAATTCATACCTTAAAAATTTATAGTTAAAACTAAATTTAATAAAAATCTTAAAATTTGATCCAGGATTAAAAAGAAAATTGCAGCTAAAGACGCTAAGGTAAAAACCATAACAGCTCCCATCATGGTTTCTTTTTTTGTAGGCCAAGTAATTCTAAAAGTTTCTTGTTTAACCTCTTGAATAAATTTTAAAGGATTTATCATATCTTCTCTTAAGTTTGGCAGGAGCGGAGGGACTCGAACCCACAACCTCCGGTTTTGGAGACCGGCGCTCTACCAATTGAACTACGCTCCTAAGCGTTACTTAATTATTTTAGTTACTACTCCAGCTCCAACTGTTTTTCCACCTTCCCTAATTGCAAAATTTAAATTCTCGTTCATTGCAATTGGCGTGATTAGTTTTACTGTAAATTTTCCATCATCACCTGGCATAACCATCTCAGTACCTGATGGTAATGTTACTTCTCCAGTTACATCTGTAGTTCTAAAATAAAACTGTGGTCTATATTTTGTAAAGAAAGGAGTGTGTCTTCCACCTTCTTCTTTTTTTAAAATATAAGCCTGACATTCAAACTCTGTGTGTGGAGTAATTGAACCTGGTTTACAAAGAACTTGACCTCTTTCAACATCTGTTCTTTCAACACCTCTTAAAAGAGCACCTATATTATCACCTGCTTCACCGCTATCTAAAAGTTTTCTAAACATTTCAACACCAGTACATACAGATTTTTTAGTATCTCTAATTCCTACTATTTCAATTTCTTCACCAACTTTAATTACGCCTGACTCTACTCTTCCAGTTACTACTGTTCCTCTTCCAGAAATAGAAAATACATCTTCAACTGGCATTAAAAAAGGTTTATCTTTTGGTCTATCAGGTTGAGGAATAGTTTCGTCTACTGCTTTCATTAATTCCATAATTGCATTTTTTCCTGTAGCTTCGTCTTTTCCTTCTACAGCATTAAGAGCAGAACCTTTTATTATCGGAATCTTATCTCCTGGAAATTTATAGGAAGTTAATAACTCTCTAATTTCTTCTTCAACAAGATCAACTAATTCTTTATCTTTAACTGTATCAATTTTATTTAAGAAAACTACAATTGCTGGAACACCAACCTGACGAGCTAAAAGAATGTGTTCCCTAGTCTGAGGCATTGGGCCATCTGCTGCGTTAACCACCAAAATTGCTCCGTCCATTTGTGCTGCACCTGTAATCATATTTTTTACATAGTCAGCGTGACCTGGACAGTCTACGTGTGCATAGTGTCTTTTTTCTGTTTCATATTCTACGTGTGCAGTTGAAATTGTAATTCCTCTTTCTTTTTCCTCAGGAGCTTTATCAATTTGGTCGTAAGCTACGAAATTAGCAGAACTTGAACCTCCTGCTTCGGATAACACTTTAGTAATTGCAGCAGTTAATGTTGTTTTACCATGATCTACGTGACCGATTGTACCAATATTACAATGTGGTTTGTTTCGGTTAAACTTTTCTTTTGACATCTATATTTTCCTCACTTTAAATTTTTAATTTTGGAGCGGGTAAAGGGAATCGAACCCTTACATCCAGCTTGGAAGGCTAGCGTTCTACCATTGAACTACACCCGCAATATCCAAACTTATCGCGCTCTTAATTATTAAAGCTTAAAGTTTGGTGGAGGGGGAAAGATTCGAACTTTCGAAGACCGAAGTCAACGGGTTTACAGCCCGCCCCATTTGACCGCTCTGGAACCCCTCCTAAAATCTAGGGGTTATCCACTAACTTAAAAAGCGTTTAACAACAAGCGTTTTATAAGCATTTATCTAATAATTGCAATAAATCATTTTCCCTTAAAATATGCTAAAAAATTGAGTAAATAGCCTTAAAAATCATGAAAAAAAGCACCTTTTTAATCGTTGGAAAACATGCTGTTTTAGAAGCATTAAAAAATCCAAATAGAAAAATTGAAAGAATTTTTTTAACTGAAGACGCTCAAAAAAAACTAAACAGAGAAAATCAAAATTTGAATCTATTTAAGAAAATTAACGTTTTCTATAAGTCTAGAAAAGAATTGGATAATTTATGTGGGAGGGATGAAACTGCTCATCAAGGCTTAGTTGCTGAAATAGAGCAATTAGAGGAAGTTAACTTAAAAGAATATATTTTAGAAAATAAAAAAAAGAACGTTAACTTTATTGCGCTTGAGGAAGTAACAGATTCTAGAAATATAGGTTCTATAATAAGAAGTGCTGTGGCTTTTAATATCGATGGTATAATTGTTAAAGAAAGATCTTACCCTTCAAAGAGTAAGCTTTTATACAAGAGTGCAAGTGGAGGAATAGAACATATTAAAATTTTTAAAGTTTCAAACATAAATACCACATTAAAATTTTTAAAGACAAAAGAATTTTGGATAAGTGCATTTGATATTAGTGCAAAAAAAGACTTCACAAAACATAACTGGCAAGGGAAAAATATTTTACTTTTTGGTTCTGAAGGATACGGAATTAAAGCAAAAACTTTAGAAAAGTCAGATTTTAGATTTAGAGTGAATATAAACAACAATATTGAAAGTTTAAATATATCGAATACGGTATCAGTTGTTTGTCATCATATATTTCAAGCGATAAAATAGTAATTTAATGTTAAATTATATTGTTTTTTATTATAATTTATTTTAAAGAACTATTAAGCCCTCATAGCTCAATTGGTAGAGCAATTGATTTGTAATCAATAGGTTCGCGGTTCGAGTCCGTGTGAGGGCACCACTTTAATTTATTTCTCTTCTTAATTGTTCAAGTTTAATTTTTTTATGCAAACTACTTTTTTTATCATAAAGTAAACTAAATTTTATTTTGTTTTGAATTCTAACTGTGACTTTTTTTACATTTCTTACTTCAAAATTATCTGCAACGGCACTTACAGGCCTTTTTTTATGATCAAGATTTGTAATAATAACTTTTGATTTATCGCTAACAATTTTTCCAACCCATCTTCTTGGCCTGAAAGCACTTATAGGCGCAATAGAGATTTTTTTTGAATTTAAATTTAAAATTGGACCGTGAACAGAAAGATTATATGCTGTGCTACCCGCTGGTGTAGAAACTAGAACTCCATCTGAAACTAATTTCTTAATAATATTTTTAGAATTATTTTTGATTGAAAGATTTGCTGCTTGCCTACTTTGTCTTAAAATTGAAACTTCATTTATTGCTAAACTTTTAATATTTTTGTTTCTGACTTTTGCAATCATTTCTAATGGAAAAATATTGATAGATTTTGATTTAGATATATATTTTAATATATTTTTTTCTGAAAATTTATTCATTAGAAAACCATAATTTCCAGAGTTAACACCATAAAAAGATTTGTTGGTGTTTTTGTTTCTCTTTAAAGTTTGAAGCATAAAGCCATCACCACCGATGACAATCACAATATTAGATTTATTTAATTTGTGTCTACTTAAAATCTTAATAACCTTTTTTTTTATATACAAAGATTTTTTATTTTTGTCAGATATGATTAATATTTTACTCATGTTTAGAGTGGTGCCCTCGGCCAGACTCGAACTGGCACTCCCAAAAGGGCAAGGATTTTAAGTCCTTTGTGTCTACCAATTTCACCACGAGGGCACTTTTAGTTAAAGAAATTATATATGACATTTATATTAATATTTAAATCTTATAAAGTATTTATTCCATGAAAAAAATATTAATCTATAATTCTGGTGGTGGTTTAGGTGACTCAATTCAAATAATGCCATTAATTTTAAGTCTTAAAAACCATTACAGAAGATCAAAAATTTTTTATTTAGGAGCTCATAGTAACCACTTTAAAGGAACATTAAGAGAATACCATATCAATACTGAAACTGTAAATTTGAAATTAAAGTATTTTGGGTTCAGATGGTGGCATTTGTTTTTTGTTAAAAAAAAATTTAATCAAAGCAAGCTAGAAAAATTTGACTTAATAATTGATCTGCAAACTAAATTTAGAAATTCAATTATATTAAAACAGATTCCCCATACTCATTTTTTTTCAATTACTTTTAATGGATTATTCTCTACAAAAAAACTTAAATTAAACACTAAAAATTTTTTTGAAAATCTAAATGTTTTTCTAGATGAAAAAATTAAATTTATTGATTTTAATTTCAATAAACTACCTAAAAATTTACTCAATGAAGCTAAAAGGTTATTGCCGAAATCAAATTATATTGGATTTTCAATTACACAGGGAAATGAATATAGAAAGAAAGGATGGTCTATTTATAAATTTATATCACTTGCAAACAAATGTTTAATTAAAAACAAAATTCCAGTTTTTTTTATTGAAAAAAAACATGAGCAAATTATTGAAAAAATTAGAAATCAAGTCCCAGGAGCCTTATTTCCTGAACTAAACTCCAAACTTGCATGTCCTGCATTAGTTACTGCTCTGTCATCAAGATTAGATCAAGCAGTAACTATTGATAATGGTGTAATGCACATGATGAGCCTCGCTAAAATTCCAATGATTGTTTTGTTTGGGCCTACCAGTGCTGAAAAATTTGCTCCAAAAAATAATTTTACCACTATTTTAGACTCAAAAAAAATTTATAATTCAAAGGATTTAAATACAATTACTGTTGATGATGTATTGATCAATATTTAATAAAAAATAGATTTTTAATTTTGTCTAATATTTTGTCTTTAACGGTAGTTCTGTTCGAAATGATACGATTATAATATCTTAAATTATAATTTGTATTTATTTTGAAGTCATCGCTTAGTTCTTTATTATAAAAATATACGTTCTTCTCATAAGTTATATTTTGATCCACATTATTAATTTTTGAAATTCCAAAATTATTCTTTTTAAGAAATTTTTTTACATCTTTTATTGTATGGTTGGTTACATATAATGATTTATTTTTACTTATAGCTGCTTCCAGGACACCTCTATAAACTATAGAAATATTTTTTTTTAAACCATTTAGAACTTTAAGGTCACTACCTTGTGTGTCAATATGGAGGTAATTTATTTTTTTTATTTTATTTTTATAACAATATTTTTCTAACGTAATACTTTTAACCTTTATTTTTCTTATAACTGTACAATGTGCTTCTCTGTAACCAGGCCATGTCTTATCAATATTTTTAGAAAATTTATTCAAGGAC
>Ga0255759_10004800_pt1 | contig 11624 bp, 19 predicted proteins | sample 101ome_20_FD_179959 | JGI IMG/M metagenome (GOLD analysis project Ga0255759, IMG submission 179959) | Coastal salt marsh microbial communities from the Groves Creek Marsh, Skidaway Island, Georgia - 101404AT metaG (version 2) | ecosystem: Environmental > Aquatic > Marine > Intertidal zone >...
CATTGAACCTTTTTTACCATAAAGATTATCTTTGATATCATATGGAGGATCAAGGTACATGAAAACCTTTCTATCTGATGTTTCATCCATCAGATAATCATATGAGTAATTAGTAATATCCCAATGAGCAATAATTTCCTGATAACCAGGAAGTTTCTCAATACCTCTCATTGAAAAATTACTTACTGATGCCATCTTGGAAAAAGAGGAACTTTCAGTAAGACCGCTAAAGGAGCATTTGTTGACAATATAAAATGCACATGCCCTATCAAAGGCAGATGCTTTCGTATCATTCAGTGTATCTTTGGAGGATAAAAACAGTTCTCTTGCTCGTTCCTCATTATGATGATATGACTTCAGATTAGTCAAGTTCTCTTTCATATCAACTCCAAACATTTGGAGTTGCTGCCAGAAGTTAACTAGAGGTTCATACAAGTCATTGACCCAAATCTTAAGATGTGGGTACTTCTTAGAAACATGAATTGCAACACTACCTCCGCCAAGGAAAGGTTCTCTGAACTCCTTGTAATCCCTCAGATCAGGGAAGAAGGGGTCCATCTTAACGCAGGCACGACTCTTTCCCCCAGGATATCTAAGGGGAGTCTTCAGGGATTTCATAATCTTTAGGGTGATACTTCAAAAATTCCCAGAAAGTCATTTTCATTTCTTTCTGTGTCATACCACAATGTTTTGCGGCGGCAGGTAAAGTCATTTTAGCACGGAATAGTGCCCAGTTTGCCTCATCAACAAGTTCTGGTGTAGTCTTTACTTTAGGGTCAACCAATTTAAGTTTATCAATATTGAGTAGAACCATCAATCTCCTCAAATCCAGTAACAAGGGTATTTGTAAGTCTATTTACACTACCCGACATAATACGATATCCAGAACCAACATAAAGTTGACCTAATACCACAGCAACTGTGCAGATTCCCCAGAAAATATAATAATGGGATGATTTCATTTGATGCGCTTTGTTCTTTTTCATAATCATATGTAGGTAACAACAAGAACTATTCTCCGCTCCTTTTCAGGAGCTCTATAACAATGCAATCCTTCAAAGATAATTATATCATCTTCTTTTGGATTATGCACGTCTACTATGTTCCTTTGATCATCCATAACTAAAGTTTCTCCTCCTGCTGGTGTCAAATAGATCAGCATATTTCTATGAGGAAAAGGATGATCATAATGTGGTATTGAAGGTCTATCATCATCAAGGGGATGTTGACAGTTTGCACTAAATCTGTATATACATCCAACTCTGATCTTATTGATATAAAATATTTCCTCTAGGAGAGGATAAAATCTTTCAGTAAGATCAGAGCAAACTTCTGGATACAAATACCTGGCACTTAGAGATCCCCATCTTGGGCGATTTATGAAACGATGACTATAAAAAGGAAAATCTTGATAATCACCTGTTTCGCTATCCATGGGAGTGGATTTGCCACAATATGACCAAGGGAAATGAGTTGATTGTATAAACTCTTTCAAATGGTAATAAAGTTCACTTTTGGGATTTTGTAGTTTTGCTATCATACAATAATCTTTTTCTCATCTGGAGTAATCAATTTACTTCCATAAAGATCATTATACTTCTTCTTGACAGAAGAAGCAACTTCGGCAATGTATACAATATGATTACGAACCATCGTAATCTCAGGATTATCAGAATCAATTACGGTTGCCCATGGAGCAAACCCATAAGAGTTACCGCTAGGAAGAACAACCAAACCATTCTTTACAGTAATGGTATTTTCATCTTCAGACACTAGTTCTGCGATGACTTCTTCACCAGTAACAATACGAAGCAATTTTACATCAATCATTTTATTGTCCGTTGAGTTTTACAAAGTTTTCAAATTCTACTTCAACATTTTCTGTAGTGTTGTTTCCTTGACTAATCCAGAGATGACAGAACTCATACAAAAGTTGAATTTCCTTTAGATTAAAATGATTCTTAAGTTTTAAAAAAGTCTCTTGTCGGAGTTGCATCCGATCATCAGTGTACCGCCAATCGTTTGTCATTTGAATTCACACTCCACCATAATTTCGGTCAGACAAGCAAGCATGTTGATCTCTTGATCTGCTACGAACGCCGCCTGATACTGATACTTAGCAAGCACAAGCACAGCAGCAGGAACGCTATTGTTCTCAAGGGCATCATAAAGAGCATCGTAGATACGACGCAGAAGTACAGTAGTATCATTATCCAGATTAGAAACGATCCACTTACGTACCTCAGCAAAATTCTTTTGTTTAAGATTTTTGATAAGATCATTTACAGCAACATCAGAGAAAGAAGCGAGAATACCAGAGTCAATCTTCCCGCTTACAGAGTAACGCTGACATTCATTTAAAACACGACGCCAATCGGGGAAGTGTTTGTTAATAAGTTCTACCAGGACCTTGTTATCATATTCAACACCTTCTGTATCCAGGATTTGTTTGGTACGTTGGAAGAACTGGGCAGCGATGGACTGACGGTCTTTTCCTTTGATTCCAAACTCAACGACTGCACAACGGGAGTGGAGGGGTTCAAGGATTTTGTTTTTGTAGTTACAGGTGAAGATGAATCTACAGTTGCCAGCAAACTCCTCAATAAACGCCCGTAGGAGGAGTTGTACATCGTTGGACGTGTTATCTGCCTCATCAATGATGATGACTTTGTGTTTAGAATCTGATGTAAGCGAGACGGTCGAAGCGAAGTTCTTCGCATTGTTTCTGACAGTATCGAGGAATCTACCCTCGTCGGATCCATTGATGACATATACGTCTACCCCAAGTTCATTACATAAAGCTTTAGCAACAGTTGTCTTACCAATACCAGGAGGACCAGCAAGAAGCATGTTGGGAATTTCTCCCTTATTTAGAAACTCCTGAAAGGTCTTTTTAGTAGACTCTGGCAGGATACATTCTTCAATAGTCTTCGGGCGATACTTTTCAACCCAAATAAAATCACTCATAACAAAAAAGAAAATCGTTTACTAGTTGTTCCGCCTTTTCTTTGCCGAACTTACTACTCAAATAACCACTGACAGGATCAAGACGTTTCATGTATTTGTCAAAATCGCTGTAAGTAGAATGGACAGCAAACCCATTAGGTTTCTTAGATTCTAGCATTTCTTTGTATGCCTGTAAATAAGCAGCAAAGTCATCCAGATAATCATTTACTTCCGACATGGTGCATTTGCGGACAAATACATTTTCAGAAAAATGATTACCAGGTTCAAAGAATCTAAATGTTCCCTCTGCCTTAGGAAGATCTGGATGAGAGAACAAATAGTTCTCTACTGGATGTTGAAAGTCAAATACAATAATGACTTTCTTATCAAAGAATCCCATCAGATCCATTCCGAAACAGGGTAGATTCTCACCCGTTTTTGGATAGATTATGTTGTTGTAGATGCAGGACTTCTCATCCCATATCTCAACTTCCCTAGACTTGATAATGTATTTGCTGTTGTAGAGTTTGGCAGAAAGGTTAGTGACTCCTCCAGATGAGAACTGGAGAGATCTCCAATCCGCCCAGTCACAAATGTTCTCGAAGTCAGGGAAGGTATTAAAAATGAGTTTTTTATACTCATTCCAAAGTGTTTTCATTATTCACCAAGATTATGAATTACTGGATTTTCATGTGCCAGTACGCGATAGAGTTCATGATTTTGTCCAGCAGAAACTGGAATAAATTCAGTCTCTGGATCAAACTCATCATCGCGGATCGCTTGGTTGATTACAATCGATCCTTTCTCGCCAGAAGTACTGCGATGATACGTTCCAACAGGAACAACCAAAGCACCGCTCTGACGATTCAAATGGACAATATGGTATGGAAACTTCCATTCCAAATTTACAAGTTCAAAGATTCTTTCACCTGAGAGGACACGATTATGGTCCACTTGATGATAGTGAATGTAGAACTGTTTTGCACCGATGACATCGTTTGGTGGTGAAATTGCTGGTCCTTCGTGTACCACAAGATCAGATGCGTTTGAATCATCTACTGAAATGTCATAAAATACAACATCAGGAGTTTCTCTAAAAACGCGATGCTTTTTATATTGTACCATGTTACTCATGATTCTGCCTCATAATACTCTTCCATTGGTAGTTTTTCCTGACAAACTTCCCACATACCAAATCTACCACCAAATCGATGATACATTAATTTGGATACTTCAGTATTAGATCGGTCTCTAAGTAGAACCTCAACTTGAATATTTCCCGAAATAATAACTCTATCTCCCTCTGATTTTGGAGGAGCTGCAGCATGAAGAACCCAAGAAGGAAATACGATTAGATCTCCCTGCTTTACTTCTGGATAGATTTTTTCTCCTTCAGAATTTAGAAAATAAAAGTTCTGTTCTTCAGGTTGTCTCAGAAAATGAACCCAGGACAAAAATTCATTACCAGAAAAATGTTCATGTCGATTAAAGGTCTTACTCTGGTTTGTGTAAACTTGCATCCAAACATCAAAAGAAAGACCTGCTCTATGGTATAGACCCATATCTTTTGAGATTTGATCACAAATTTCCCGATATTGATTCATAAAAACCAACTCAGGTTTATCTTCATCATTGAAAAAATATGAAGTGTGATAATTTAGATCAGAGTCTAAACTTTTTTCATTCTCCCTCAGTTGAGATACTATCGTATCAATAGTAGTGGGATCAAAATTATAATTTTTTTTCCAGAGTAACATTTTAAATCCAAGCAGGTTTTCTTTCGGGGATGCGAATATAATTTTCTTTTACCCAAGGTTTAGATGCGATATACCTCTTGTAAGCAGTAAACGTATCTATCGAATCATCACATTTCCATTCATCGGGCATTGCACGGGAAAAGTTTTCTGCCATACCCCAACATGTAATTGCTTTATTTGTCTTGCGATGAAAAATCTTTTTTGCTTCAAACAAAGCTTTAGAGCAAGTATGAATCTTACCATACCTTCTCTGATACTCATCTGCCAAACAGCACCCATGCTGAATCAACCAAGCAGTATTGTAGATAGAAGATCCTGCCCATTTGGTTGATGGATGATTCCGAAAAGCACCTTTCTTTGTAGAATATGGAGTTCCATCTGCTTTAGGAAGAGTGCCCCAATCATAATACCATTTGGAATATATGATTGCAAGCATTTGACAAGATTCTAAAGGCATCTTGACGATGTGCTTGTCAGGAAGTACCTTTGCTGAAAGATACGGATCTTGATGAGTTGCAAAAATGTTCATCGACGAAAAAACTGCATGAGATATGCTAGTCCCCATTTTAGCGTATCAGGAGGAATATCGTCAACGTTTTGTTCTAAAGTTTTCTTTGCCTGAATAAGACGATCGATTCCACAAACTTGAGCGGTTACCTCAGAGATTTTCATGAACTCAGCATACGCCTTATCATCTCCCTGCTTCATACCACGAACATAAAAATCTCTTGCTTGTCGCATGAGTTCTTGTGTTTCTGGAGCAAAAACAATCGTTTCCTCTTTCAGCGGGATCTCCATTCGTTTGATACATCCCATGCTGAATTTCATAGCACGCCTTGTTTCCTCAAGAGGAAGTGCATAATCTTCTCCATCTCGAAATGCATATTGGATAATTCCATTAGTACATTCCATAACTCGGAGGAGAGCAATCTTATCCAGTTCTTCAACAGGAAGATCGCTGTATAGTTTTTTCCAATCTGTCATAATGATAACTGTATAATTTTTGATGCGTCAATGACTGCGAAAAATGTTTGTAGTCCTACTACATCCCATGTTTTGATAGACACTGCAAAAGGAATCATCATACATCCACCAATTAGTCTGAATGTACATCCAATTCTAACGTCCAAATACAGAAGAAGGAAGTAACCAATTAGCAAACTGGCACTTCCAACAATCCTTAAAGTGTTTGCATTCATGAGATCAGTTTACTAATACTGATCGCAAGTAGAAAAGATAACATGGCGACGACATCCCAAGATTTAGTTCTAATAAAATAAGGTATTGAAATTAAATCTGCTGCGAAGTTGATAAAAACTCCTGCGAGGACGTTTACATGCAGAATAACAAAGTAGGCAACAATAACACCAATGCTGCCTACAATTCTAAGAGGGATGTCAACCGAAGGTTGAATCGGGTTCCAACGCAATGTAATATTTGAGATCATACTTGGTATTAGTAAATTGGGAGAGCAGTTTTGAAGAGACAATTACGTCATATGCACCAGGGATAATCTTGATATTTTCAACTTTGAAGTTAAAACTAAACTCCTGATCGGTTTCGCCAACTACGATAGCGTACTGGTTAGAAGTATCGTTCTTCTTATCATGAACCACCAGTTTGATAACGCCTGCTTCTCCAACAGCAGACAAATCAGGGAGTTGATAGACTGCAGCTGCCTTTACAAGTTTCTCCAAAGAAGTACTATCCAACTGGAAACAAACATCTTGAGTAGGAAGATTGATTTCTTTCTCAGGAGGAGCAATGATTACATTGGGATCTGCATAGAAGTACTTGACCCGACGCTTACCTTCTTTGATGCTGAGATAAGAAGTTTCGTTGAAGTCTAGGTCTGGATCCTGATGCAAACCAAGACCATTCAGGAATTGATTAAGATCATAAATCGCAAAGTCCCGAGGAAACTCTTCTTTGATGTCTGCTTCGGCAAGAATGTTTTTTGCTACAGAGATAGTGCGAAGTTTAGTTCCCTGCTTTACAAGAATAGAGTTGTTGATTCCTGCAAAGTTCTTGAGGATAGTCAGGGTATTGTCAGATAATTTCATGCTGTTAGGTTTCAATTTCATCGGTTAGGGTAGTCCTCACGTTTTGCGTTCTTGTCGTTGAAGTGCATCAGAAGAACAGCATAGTGCAAGATCTTCATAATGTCGCGACGAGCAGTACCTTTCTTATCATAGCGAGAGGCATACTTGAGAATATTGCTGCGACAGAATGATTCTCCATCGCCACATGCTTCAATCAGATCAAGTGTCTGAATTTTATCATCGCCAGCAGAATAATGCTGATTATATGTGCCAGAAATATAATCGCTTAGTTCTTTGATAATACTTTCTTCGCTGTACTTAAATCGACTAGGAGTGTTGCTGTTCATTTCAATATTAAGAGTGTTCAATTCTGGAATTGCGTCAGGCAATTCAGTATAGTCTGGATGAAAATCATGTTCACTATAAGGGTACTCGTCCATTTTTAGTTCATCAAATAGTAGGGACCAAGAATTAATCATATTGTATCACCCTTTTTCAGATTCCGCAACGGGAGCATCATCAGGAGTGAGTTGAAAGTCTCCATCAACTTTATCATAAAGTTCCAGGAATGCCTGCTTGGTTTCATCATCGAAACGATTGACACAGACTTCGATTGCCTTTTCTTTATTGGTAAAGATGCTGTAAGCACGGATGATGTGGACTAGACGGCGAGTAGAAATAATTTCCTCAATGCCGCCATCATAGAAAGTCTTACGGATGATATCCGCCCAGTCTACAAGACGCTTGCAGAAGTCAGGGGCAACCACATTGAGATCGCGAGCAACATTGACAAGGATCTTGATCTCATTTGCAGGAGTAGGATACTCCTGTTCAAAGGTTACTGGGAATCGCTCAAGGAAGGCTTCGTTGAGCACGTTAGTTCCAATGAATCGTCCATCGTCTGAACCTTTACCTTTAGTGTTTGCGGTTGCGATGACGTTGAAACCTTTACTGGGTTTGACAAACTTTCCAATTTTCTTGAGAAAGACTCCATTGCCTTCAAGGACGCTTTGGAGACAGAGAATTTTATTACTGGCAAGGTCGATCTCGTCAAGGAGCAGGATAGCACCTCGTTCGAGTGCTTCAACGACTGGGCCATTGTGCCAGACGGTTTCGCCATTAACAAGACGGAAACCGCCAATAAGATCATCTTCATCAGTTTCAATAGTAATGTTTACACGAATCAGTTCCCGACCCAACTGAGCACAGGCTTGTTCGACTGAAAACGTTTTACCATTACCCGACAAACCCGTAATGAACGTTGGATAGAACAGTCGCGACTGAATAATCTTGCGTAGATCGTTGAAATTACCAAACTTGACGAAGGTATCATTTTTTTCAGGGATAAGATTTTGAAGTTCTCGATCGGTAGTATTAGGAGTACTTGCCTGATAAGTTTCCTCAAGTTGTTCCCGAACGGTAAGATTCCATTTACCACGACCAGTTTTACAATCAGAGAGTTTGTTAGTTACGGTCTGATAATTGCAACCATTCATAGCGCACCAAGCACGGATATCTGCTGCAGTAACAGATTCTCCATAAACTTGTTGGAGAGACGTGCGGATGTACTCAGAGGAGAGAGACATGATGTTGGAGTGCTTTGTTTATTTAACTGAACTTATTATACACACAAAAAAGGGGGCGTTTAGTGCCCCCTGTGACAGTTTAGTAATTGGATTACTTTTTGGATTTCTTCTTAGGTGCAACTGCTTCTACTGGTTTTGTAGGGACAACAGCGGGAGCAGGAGGTGCTGGTGCTGCAGGTGCTGCAGGTTTGGCAGCGGGTTTACCGCTAGCTAGATCTCCAAAACGGGACATTTGTTTCTCTGTAATCTTCATTACTATTTATTTTAAGCAATAAGTTCTACAAATTCTCCAAGAATCTTCTTATTCATCTTTTTGGATGCAAGAGACTTTTTAAAAGCACTCTTAATTTGAGACTTTGTTGCGTCTTCTTTTACTTCAAAATCAGAATCACTAGAGAGTGCTGTCGCAGAGATACCAAAATACTTATCATATCCTGTGTTAGTTAGAGAAAATGCTTTAGTCTTTTTCCAAACAGACATAACTTTTTCAACTTTAGGAGAAAAGTATCCACAATAACGTCGAATGAAAGATCCAGCATCGCGACTCTCAAGAACACGCAAACCAATAAAATTAGTATCCGTAAACTTGTCTTTCAAATTCCTGAGAAGAACTTTTGTAAAATCATACCATTCACAGTCAAAGGAATATGTTGTTCCCAGTTTTCTATCGCGAAGAAATGCATTATGACCGATAGCACCAATACCAAGAAAAGGTTCTTCCTCCCAATGACGTTGAACTTCCCGATGATATTTCAAAGGTGCTGCTTCTCCATCAGTCAGAATAACACATTGCACTTTCTGAAGTTTATGTTCATTCTTGAAGTTGGGAATAATCTTATGAAGACACATAAGAGCTTCATTCAAAGGAGTTCCAGAAAGACCCATTCCAGTTGGATAGCGATAAGCAGCATAATGAGAGAATGAATATGCCAAGCGATAAATTCTCTTCATCTGGAAATCCAGTTCTTTAGCATTACACTTGCTAGTAAAGAGGTTCATCATAGAGAACCATTCAGGAATACCAAGAAGTCCGTGCTTACGCTCATAACAATAATGTTTAATGATTGCTTTCCCATCTTCATCGTAACTAACCCTAGGATATTCGGAAGTAAATGCATAAACATCAAATGGAATATTAACCTTTCGGCAGAACCAAATTAGATTATACAGTTGCTTGATAGTATCCTCCATAACGTACTGCATAGAACCAGACCAATCAAGAATAAACACCAATCCATGATTCTTACCCTCAGCAAGAGTTGTTACCTTCTTGAAGAGATCTTCATTAAATTTGTAAGTATGAAGTTTAGTGCAGTCCAGAACACCAGTACGAGCAGTAGTGGCACGAGCATATGAGTCCGCAGACTTACGGCACTCAAATTCTTTTACCAAGTAGTTGACTTCTTTCTGAGCAGAACGCTTGAATTTTGCATACAAATCGTCAGGAACTTCGAAGACATCATCTCCATAATCTTCCCATGAAGAGTTCAGAGTTTCCTGGATCTCATTCATAGGAATGACGATTTTATCAATATCAAGATCAGGAGGAATTTCCAGATAAACATTCTCAGAATCTTCCATCGAAGCAAGATCCTTAAGAGCTTGCTCAAGGGAATCCATAGTCTTTACAGTATCAGAGACGCCACCAGCACCGCTAGGAGGAATGTTAGGAAGATCTGTAGGATTATCTTGCTGCTGTTCTTTATCTGCCGTGCCGCCGTAAGATTCCCCCTCTTCAGGTTCTTCTGACTCAAAGGGGTCTTCCTCAACCTCATCAGAAGAATCTGCCTGTTGATCTTGCGGAGTCATATCTCCCCCTTCCTGACCTCCAGAAGACTGTTGATTGGCGTCTAGATTATCAATATTAGTCTTTACTTCTTCCCGTCGATTACAGAACTTATACAAAGTCTCTGCTGCAGAAAGAACATCATCAAAACTTTCACAAGACTCAATCTGGCGAATAATTTCCATCTCCTTCTCAGAAAATGTAACCTCAATGAAGTTGCCAATCTTGAAATATAGATTGGCGCGATCAGCGAGACTGAACTCAGAGATATCTTCCCCATCAAGATCAAAGAAATCCTTATCAGAAAGTTCTTGATATCCCCTATAGAAAGTCTTAGCAATACCCATGTATCGGCGTTTCATCAATTTCTCAATACGAACGTCTTCAACGACGTTGACGAACTGAGGAGGAATCTTGACTTCAGTCAACCAATTTCTATCTGGAGTATAGAGAGCGTGTCCAACCTCATGACCGACCAACATGTCAAATACACCGCTGCTTGCTTCCCACATAGGAAGAGTCAAGACGCGAGTATGAACATTGAAACAAGCGGTCTCAACTTTTTTGTGCTCCACCATCAGATCCTCAGTAGCGAGGAGTTTGGCAAGTTGAGACTTGATTTCGTGGCGAACAGTCATGAATCTTTTGTGTATGCACGTATCATACAAAAGAACCCCGCTGTTTGGGCGGGGTCATGTGACGCTTTTTAAACTGGCGGAGTGCTTCTCTCCTAGATCGCATTGCTTGAGGTTTCAGTTTGCGCTTCTGTTCCTTCTTAGAATGGTGTTGCCAGTTTGGCGTAGTCATTGTCCTAATGCTTATGTTGACACTATACGGGAAAAACCTTTGACTTTATCGAACCTTATGACACTTTCAAATTTGTCATGCAGATCGGTTTTGTGTGAGATAACAAAGATATTCGCATCCTTAATGACGTATCGAATAATTTTCAAAAACTCTTCTGTACCAAATCCATCTAGAGAACTATCAAAAACTTCATCCATAATCAGCAGGTTGGTGTTAACAGAGTTTTTGACACGCGCTACTTCACGCCAAGTAAAAAGTAGGGCAAGGTCGATTCTCATCTTTTCACCTTCACTAAAGGAACTGTAAGAAAAATCTTCATGAATAGGAGATTTGACAGTTTCTTTGAATTCTTCATCAAGATGGAAATTGATGTAAAAATCCATCATCTGAAGATAACGATTAACCTGCTGATTTATGAACGGAAGATACTTTTTAATAATCTTCGTTTTTACGCCATCATCCTTAAGTAAGGAATAGGCAAAATCGTAGTAAACGATTTCTTGTTTCTTTTGTGCTAAGTATTCAAATGTTTTTTGGAGATTTTGTCTAAATTCTTCTAACTTCTCATGTTCAGTATTTCTGTTTTGTAGGTTACTGGTAATAGTTTGAATTTCATGTTCAAGATCTCTGATTTGTCTCTGGTTGAGGCTAATCCGAGTATTGTTTTGAGAAATGCCATGCGTTAGTTTTGTAATCTCCT
>Ga0255759_10004822_pt1 | contig 11593 bp, 9 predicted proteins | sample 101ome_20_FD_179959 | JGI IMG/M metagenome (GOLD analysis project Ga0255759, IMG submission 179959) | Coastal salt marsh microbial communities from the Groves Creek Marsh, Skidaway Island, Georgia - 101404AT metaG (version 2) | ecosystem: Environmental > Aquatic > Marine > Intertidal zone > Salt...
CTTTGCCGTCATTGACTCATTTCTTCTCTTCAGCTTTTTTTACAGTATAGGCTTTTTAAGCCTTTTCTTAAATTTAATTTACACGAAATATTTTACAGACCCTGATCGTGAGGTGGTTCTGGCAGCGGTGCGGCAGAATGGGGAGGCGTTGCTGTTTGCGAGTCAGAAATTGCAGCGTGATCCTGAGGTGCTGGCGGCAGCTAATCTCCCTCGATAGTATTGCGCTAGTTGGACGTATTTTTTAGCCCATTGCAAATGGGTATCTCCGCACTGGGCGCCACCCAGGCCGATTCATGAATCCGTGGGGATTGACTGGGTATGACCATGCATCGGTTGGAACCTGTTGAAGGATGAAGCGGCAGTAGTAGCAGGAAACTTTGACTTTAGGTAAAAAAGCGTGAGTAAGTTTTTTAGGAGTTAAAACGATAGTATTTTATAGGGTTGTATGTTTTTATTATTGTATTAACAATTATTATTTAAAAATAAATAGGGGGTAAAATTATGAGTTCAATAGGACTTGATTCATCACAAAATCCAAAAATAAATTTAGCAGCAGGATCATCACAAAAAAACAAGCAGCACCAAAACAAGAAGCAGCAGGATCATCAACAAAACCAGCAGCAGCAGTAGCAGCGCCCCCTACAACTAAATATTTGCCGGGTAAGAGTATTACTATTTATAAATTAAATGGAGAACCTACTAGTATACAAGTTACGCCTGATGATAATGTGGGGGATTTAAAAATAAAAATTAAAGATGCAACTAAGATTCCAGTTGAACAACAACAATTAATTTTTGGAACTAGAATTCTGCTTGATCATGAAATGCTTTCAACTATACCTGGTAATAACGATTGTTCTCAGATCCAGCTAACATTATATATTAGATCTGAAGAAGTTGTGGAAGCGATTAAACTTGTGCAGAATGATGGGCTTAATTTGCAGAATGCGAGTGAGGAATTGAAGTCTGATCCTAAGGTGCTGGAAGCGGTGAAGCAGAATGGTAGAGCGTTGCAGTTTGCGAGTGCTGACTTGAAGGGTGATAAAGATGTGGTGCTGGCAGCGGTGCAGCAGGATGGGGAATCGTTGCAGTATGCGAGTCAGGAATTGCAGCGTGATCCTGAGGTGGTGCTGGCGGCAGCTAATCCTCACTTCCCTCGATAGTATTGCGCTAGTTGGACATATTTTTCAGCCCATTGCAAATGGGTATCATAGTTCCCCTGGACTGTTTTGACATAGCGTCCGGGAACGCCCACCCACAATTCATTGGGGCCGACTCGGGTGTTTTCTTTGATCACAGTTCCGGCGCCAATCGCTGCGCCGGATTGAATGACCGCCCCATTTAAAATGATGGCCCCCATGCCAATCAACACCCCCGATTCAATCATGCATCCATGAATCACCGCCCGATGGCCAATCGTGACCGACTCCCCAATAACCACGCCCCGATTATTATCCCCAATAATATCCGCACTGGGCGCCACCCAGGCCGATGCATGAATCCGTGGGGATTGACTGGGTATGACCATGCATGGCAATCGTGATTTTATTCTGGAAGCGGTGAAGCAGAATGGAACTGTGTTATGTTATGCGAGTGATGAATTGCAGCGTGATTATGAGAGGGAGATGGCAGCTCAAGGTATAGGATTTTACCCATATCCAGTTGTTGTGGGGTACGTTTTAATCCCAGTGCAACATAATACCGACTACTAGGTATGATTTTTCGTGGCAATTTCGATAAACTGCTAAAGCGTTCCGGATTGACAACAGAGCATATTTATTTTAAATTCATTATTAAAATTTATTTTTATTATTTTTAACAGTAAATATTTAAAAATTTTTTATTTTTTAATTAAAAAAAGGGATTATTGTAATGACGCCACCAGTATTATCAAGACCAGCGGGATCGCCAAGACAATCAGCAGCAGCACCAAAACCAGCAGCAGTAGCAGCGCCCCCTACAACTGAACATTTTCAGGGTAATCGTATTACTATCTCTATTTGTAAAGTATCTGCTCAACAATTGGATTTTCATTTTGATCGCAATGATAGGGTGAAGAAAGTAAAAGAAAAAATTCAAGATGAGTTTTCAATTTCATTTGAACAACAACGATTAATTGTTGGAAATAGAATTCTTTCTGATTGTGAAATGCTTTCAAGTATACCTGGTAATGAAGATGGTGTTAAGATCCAGCTAACATTATTTATTAGATCTAAAGAAGTTGTGGAAGCGATTAAACGTGTGCAGAATAATGGGCTTGCGTTGCAGTATGTGAGTGAGGAATTGAAGGCTGATCGTGAGGTGGTGCTGGTTGCGGTGAAGCAGAATGGGTTTGCATTTCAGTATGCGAGTGAGGCATTGAAGGGTGATCGTGAGTTCGTCCTGGAAGCGTTGCGTCAGAATGGGGCACCGTTGGAGTTTGCGAGTGAGGAATTGAAGGCTGATCGTGAGGTGGTGCTGGCAGCGGTGAAGCAGTATGGGTTTGCGTTTCAGTATGCGAGTAAGGAATTGAAGGGTGATCGTGAGTTCGTCCTGGAAGCGGTGAAGCAGAATGGGGAAGCGTTGTGGTTTGCGAGTGAATTGCATGGAGATCGTGATGTGGTGCTGGCAGCGTTGCGGCAGAATGGGGCAGCGTTGCGGTTTGCGAGTGAGGAATTGAAGGCTAATCGTGGGGTGGTGATGGAAGCGGTGCAGAATAATGGGTTTGCGTTGGGGTATGCGAGTGAGGAATTGCAGGGTGATCCTGAGGTGGTGCTGGCAGCGGTGAAGCAGAATTGGCAAGCGTTGAGTAATGCGAGTGAGGAGCTGAGAGCGAATAAAGATTTCGTCCTGGCAGCGTTGCGGCAGAATGGGGCAGCGTTTCTGTATGCGAGTCAGGAATTGCAGAGTGATCATGAGGTGCTGGCGGCAGCTAATCCCCCTCGATAGTATTGCGCTAGTTGGACGTATTTTTCAGCCCATTGCAAATGGGTATCATAGTTCCCCTCGACCGTTTTGACACAGCGTCCGGGAACGCCCACCCACAATTCATTGGGGCCGACTCGGGTGTTTTTTTTGATCACAGTTCCGGCGCCAATCGCTGCGCCGGATTGAATGACCGCCCCATTTAAAATGATGGCTCCCATGCCAATCAACACCCCCGATTCAATCGTGTATCCATGAATCACCGCCCGATGGCCAATCGTGACTTACTCCCCAATGACCACGCCCCGATCATTTTCAACATGCACCACAACACCATCCTGAATATTGCTACGGGCACCCACCGAAATTGATTGAATATCCCCCCGCAACACAGCGGAAAACCACACCGATGCCGATTCATGCAACACCACATCCCCAATAATATCCGCACTGGGTGCCACCCAGTCCGATGCATGAATCCGTGGGGATTGACTGGGTATGACCATGCATGGCAATCGTGATTTTATTCTGGAAGCGGTTAAGCAGAATGGGGTTGCGTTGCAGTTTGCGACTCAGGAATTGCAGCGTGATACTGAGGTGCGGTAGCTAAGTTGGACGTATTTTTCAGACCATTGCAACATAATACCGACTACTAGGTATGATTTTTCGTGGCAATTTCGATAAACTGCTGAAGCGTTTCGGATTGACAACAGAGCATATTTATTTTAAATTCATTATTAAAATTTATTTTTATTATTTTTAACAGTAAATAATTAAAAATTTTTTATTTTTTAATTAAAAAAAGGGATTATTGTAATGACGCCACCAGTATTATCAAGACCAGCGGGATCGCTAAGACAATCAGCAGCACCAAAACCAGCAGCAGCACCAAAACAAGAAGCAGTAGATGCACAACCAGCATCAGCACCAAAACAAGAAGCAGTAGCAGCGCCCCCTAAAACTGAACATTTTCAGGGTAATCGTATTACTATTTCTATTTCCATTCTATCTGGTCAACAATTTCATTTTGATTTTGATCGCAATGATACGGTGAAGACAGTAAAAGAAAGAATTCAAACTGCAACTGGGATTCCAGTTGAACAACAACGGTTAGTTGCTGGAGAAAGAATTTTGTATAACAATAGCGATAACGATACGATTTCACATATATTAGGTCATACTGTGGATTCTTTGGTCAAGCCATCATTATTTGTAGTTGTTAAATCTCAGGAAGTTGTGGAAGCGATTAAACGTGTGCAGAATAATGGGCGTGCGTTGCAGTATGCGAGTGAGGAATTGAAGGCTGATCGTGAGGTGGTGATGGCTGCGGTGAAGCAGAATGGGGAAGCGTTGGAGTATGGGAGTGAGGCATTGAAGGGTGATCGTGAGTTCGTCCTGGAAGCGGTGCGGCAGAATAGGGCAGCGTTGGAGTTTGCGAGTGAGGAATTGAAGGCTGATCGTGAGTTCGTCCTGGAAGCGGTGAAGCAGAATGGGTTTTTATTGTTTCATGCGAGTGAGGAATTGAAGGGTGATCGTGGGGTGGTGATGGAAGCGGTGAAGCAGGATGGGGAAGCGTGGTGGTTTGCGAGTGAGGAATTGAATGATGATCGTGAGGTGGTGCTGGCAGCGGTGAGGCAGAATGGGCTTTTGTTGAAGTGTGTGAATTTGAAATTTCGTGGTGATCGTGGTGTGGTGCTGGAAGCGGTGAAGCAGAATGGGGAAGTGTTGGAGTTTGCGAGTAAGGAATTGAAGGCTGATCGTGTGGTGGTGCTGGCAGCGGTGAGGCAGAATGGGTTTTTATTGCGGCATGCGAGTGAGAAATTGAAGTGTGATCGTGAGGTGGTGATGGAAGCGGTGAGGCAGAATGGGGGTGCGTTGCTGAATGCGAGTGAGGAATTGCGTGGAGATCGTGATGTGGTGATGGAAGCGGTGAAGCAGAATGGCTATGCGTTGAAGCATGCGAGTGAGGAATTGAAGGCTGATCCTGGGGTGGTGATGGAAGCGGTGAAGCAGAATAGGGGTGCCTTGGGGTATGCGAGTCAGGAATTGCAGCGTGATTCTGAGGTGGTGCTGGCGGCAGCTAATCCCCCTCGATAGTATTGCGCTAGTTGGACGTATTTTTCAGCCCATTGCAAATTGGTATTATAGTTTCCCTGGACTGTTTTGACACAGCGTCCGGGAACGCCCACCCACAATTCATTAGGGCCGACTCGGGTGTTTTCTTTGATCACAGTTCCGGCGCCAATCGCTGCGCCGGATTGAATGACCGCCCCATTTAAAATGATGGCTCCCATGCCAATCAACACCCCCGATTCAATCGTGCATCCATGAATCACCGCCCGATGGCCAATCGTGACCGACTCCCCAATGACCACGCCCCGATCATTTTCAACATGCACCACAACACCATCCTGAATATTGCTACGGGCACCCACCGAAATTGATTGAATATCCCCCCTCAACACAGCGGAAAACCACACCGATGCCGATTCATGCAAAACCACATCCCCAATAATATCCGCACTGGGGGCCACCCAGGCCGATTCATGAATCCGTGGGGATTGACGCAAAACACCATCTGGCAAATCTGTTTTTTTCATTGTATAACTCCTAAGCAATACCCACTACCGGGTTTTTTTCTAATAACACGACAATTCTTTTTTTTGCGCATATGCTGAATGTATTCAATCGATAATGGGGATGACCATGCATCGGTGGGAACATATTGAAGAATGAACGGCGCTTTAGCAATATCCTGCGTCCAGGTATAAAAGTCTGGCAATGTCTGAATCGTGCTGGGGCGAACCAGGGTCGTGATCCGTAGGGGAATTTGGGCATCCTGAATCCATTGAATCGTTGTGTTGAGTTGATCCCAACCATCATACCCCGTATGGTCTAAATATTCCGCTTGGCCATACGCCGGAACAAATACTGTAATGCGGTGAATGTTCGGCAATAGCGGATCCAAATACGGCTTGCCAATGCCCGTGGTCCATAGATGCACGCGATGCCCTTGAGTCAAAGCCAGCCATTCCGTTGGGTTGGCCAATAACGGCTCCCCCCCCACAATGTGATGAAAGAACCATCGCTTGGTCATGGGAAACCAAGGCGAAGTCTCTGAGTGCGGGAGGGCTGGGCGGTTTGCAGGCGTTTTGAGCGGGCAGCCCGGACAATCGAGCAAACACGCATAACTCACACAAGTTTGCATCTAGGCTATTGATTCAACCGCATGAAACGCCACCGGTTGAGCACTGTGTGGGTTGGGATAACAGGCCCCGTCTTCATAGACCAATTGCCCATTAACGATGGTTATAATGGGCCAGCCTGTAAGTTTTTTCCCTTCAAACACAGACCAATTGGATTTGGATAATAAGTGCTTGGATTGAACGGTTTGAGTGCGTTTCAAGTCTACCAAGGTAATATCAGCATCATACCCAACCGCAAGCCGACCTTTATTGGCAATGCCATAAATATCACTGGGGTTTTGCGCACACCATCGGACAACATCACCCAATTTAAATCGACCCTCATGCATCGCATTTAACACCAACGGAATCGTGAGCTGGACAATGGGCATCCCCGATGGGGCTTGCCCATAGGGTTGGTCTTTTTCATCGCGTTGATGTGGGGCATGGTCACTGGCAATCATGGGAATGGTTCCCGATAGTAGGGCGCTCCATAATGCCGCTTGGTGCCTGGCATCCCGTATGGGTGGGTTAATTTGCAAATACGTTCCCCATTCAGCATAATCATCCGCATTGCAAAACAAATGCTGGGGTGTTACCTCACAGGTTACATAGGGCGAATTCAGTTGGTGTAAATAGGCACATTCTTCTGCGGTGGTTAAATGACAAATATGCAGGTGTTTTTGATGGCGTATTGCCAATTGGGTGAGGGCTTCTGTACACCGGATGGCCGCTTCACTCGGACGCATGTGCGGATGCTCGGCAGCGGTTTCATGCCCGGTTCGATTGGCATGCTTGGCTCGAATCATGCTTTCATCTTCCGAATGCACACTAATCCGATGGTGTGTGCGAGAGAATAGGGTTTCCCATTGCTCGGGCTCACTAAGCAATAAATCGCCTGTGGATGAGCCAGCAAATAATTTAATCCCGGGAATGCCGGTAATGGCATCCAACATGTGCAAGTTTTGGCGCGTTGCTCCTATGAAAAAGGCATAGTTTACCAGAGATGTATCTGCCGCAATTTGTTTTTTTTGATCTAAAGTCGCTTGATCCACGGTCATGGGATTGGTGTTGGGCATTTCAAAAAAGGTAGTAATGCCGCCAGCCGCAGCGGCTTGACTGCCTGTTTGAATGCTTTCTTTGTGAGTTGGGCCCGGTTCTCGAAAATGCACATGGGCATCAATAAATCCGGGGCATACCGTTAGGCCGGGCTCGTGGATCACCCGTTCGGCATGCACAGACAACGAGGGGCCAATTGCGTCAATTTTACCGTTTCTAATCAGTAAGTCCCCCTCAAAAATGCCATTGGGAAGAACCAATGGCATGTGTTTGAATAATACGGATTCAATCATAAATTAGGATTACCACTCCAAACTACCGGTCTGGTATTCGCGTACGGTGCCTTCAAAAAAGTTCACTTCTATCATATTGCCTTGGGTAAACTCATCAATCCAAGGAAATGGGTTCTTCGTATTGAAGGCTTTGGGCAACCCAATAGCTGTTAGACGCAAATCACCAATAAATTGAATGTATTCTTTTAATGTATCGGGTGTGATGCCCAAGATTCCATCCCCTATGCAAGAGCATCCCCATTCATATTCCATTTGAACGGCATCAACGATATTTTTCACCATTTTATCTTGAACCGCTTGGGTCCATAATTCAGGCTGTTCGCGTTTAATTTCATTAATAATATTAACGAACAACTGCACATGTAAATCTTCATCCCGATTAATGAATTGGATCATTTCTTTGGAGCCGGGCATTTTTTTGTGCCGACCAAAATTGTAAAAGACTAAAAATGCGCTAAAAAAGAAAATGCCTTCAAAAATCAAATTGGTTGTACACGCTTCTAAAAACAATTTGGCATCTTCGGTATTTTTAGTATCAAAATCGGGGCGCTTGATTTTAAACATCGATTCCCAAACGCGTTTGTTTTTGTAGTACAACGATTTGTCTCGGCGATATAAACCATACACATCTTCTGGATTAAGGCCAACCGCTTCAATCATGACGGAGTAGCTATCGACATGCAAACACTCTTCATAAATTTGGCGAGCTATTGCAAGGGATACTTCCGGACTCGTAATGCTGGGCTTGATAATTTCACTGAGTGAGTGAACCAATAAGCCATCCAAGTTAGAGGCAAAGGCTAAAGCACGCAAAAACGTGTCTTTTTCTTGATCGGTTAGGGCCCCGCTTTCCCATTGTTCTTTATCTTTTTGAAAGGGAACTTCTTCTGCAACCCAGTTGTTGCGTTGCATATTTTTAAAAATCTCACGCGCCCACGGGTGCTTGAGCGGCGACACCTGCATGAGGCCATCATCATACCCATTGATGACCCGGCGTTTATTAATAATTTCAGCATTGCTCAAACTTTCGTTATTAAACTCGGCTTGAAACAAGGATCGGCGGGATGCTGTTTGGTTATCGGTTTGATTTTGAGTTGTCATATGTATTCTCCTATTTTATTGACATGCTTCGCAGTTGGGGTCTGTAATTGAACAGGCGACGGCTGTTTCAACCCCAGCTTTTTCTACTTGTGATGCCGCTAATGTTCGTAAATAATAGGTTGTTTTTAAACCCATTTTCCAAGCCGTTTGATAAATATCTCCTAAGACTCGACCACTGGTTGTTCGTGTAAAGACATTGGTTGATGCAGACTGATCAATCCACTTGGCTCGGCGAGCGGCTGCTTCTAGAATGAAGCGTGCATCAACTTCAAATACTTCCTTAAAGACTGCTTTGATTTCATTGGGAATGTCATCAATCGCTTGAATGGATCCGTTATGCAACTTTAATTTATTGAGCAAGCCTGTGTTCCATAGACCCAACGCTTGTAAGCGATCAATTAAGTATTGATTAATGATTACAAAACTACCGGATAAGTTTTCTTTCATGTACATGTTTTTGTAGGCCGGCTCGGTACATGGATACACGCCGCTAATATTGGCAATGGTTGCCGTGGGGGCAATCGCCATCACGTTGCTGTTTCGCATGCCATACTGTTTCACGTGGTCTCGAACCTCCGTCCAGTCCAAATGGGATGACTGATCCAATACGAGGGCTTCACCACGCTCCTTTTCCAATAGCTGCAAGGTGTCTTGGGGAAATAAATTTCGATCCCATTTACTCCCCGCATAAGAGCTGTAGCTGCCGCGTTCTTTGGCTAACAGGGAGCTGGATAAAATGGCATAGTAGGCAATGCTTTCCATGGATTGATCCGCAAAGTCAACCGCAGCTTGAGAATCAAATGCAATATTGAGCTGATACAAGGCATCTTGATATCCCATCATCCCCAAACCAATGGCTCGGTGTCGCAAATTGGCCGTTTTGGCTTCTTCGGTGGGGTAGTAGTTGTTGTCAATGACATTATCCAGCATACGAATCCCGGTTTGAATGACACGGCGTAGTTTTGTGTGGTTCAGCTCACCGGTTTCAGTAATAAACTTGGCTAAATTTAAACTGGCCAAGTTACACACCGCGGTTTCTTCCGTGGAGGTATTGAGCGTAATTTCGGTACACAAGTTGGATGAATGAACCACGCCTACATGATCTTGAGGGCTTCGGACATTAATCGGGTCTTTAAAGGTAATCCAAGGATGCCCAGTTTCGTAAAGCATTGTGATAATTTTTCGCCACAAATCAACCGCACCAATTTGGCGAGCACTCGGTAAATTTTGGCCTTCATACTCAACGTAGCGTTGTTCAAAGGCTTGCCCATATAGATCATGCAAATCCGGAACATCCGATGGACAAAAGAAGGTCCAGGGCTCGTTGTTTTGAACCCGTTTCATAAACAAGTCCGGAATCCAAGCGGCGGTATTAATATCGTGGGCACGCCGACGCTCATCCCCGGTGTTTTTCTTAAGCTCTAAGAATTGCTCAAAATCGGCATGCCAAACTTCCATGTACGCACACATGGCGCCTTTTCGCTTCCCACCTTGGTTCACTGCCAAGGCAATGTCATTAAAAATTTTAATAAAGGGAATGACGCCCTGGCTTTCGCCATTGGTGCCCCGAATGTTGGATCCGGTCGCTCGAATATTGGACCAATCCGTCCCAATCCCGCCGGCCCATTTGCTCAACTGTGCATTGTCTGAATAGACTTTGAAAATATGGGTCAAGGAATCATCGACTGTATTGAGATAACAGGAGCTCATTTGACTGTGCAATGTCCCACTATTAAATAGTGTCGGCGTTGATGAGACCAAATCCATGTTGGACAATACCGTATAAAATTCAATGGCTCGAGCCTCTCGATCGGTTTCTTGCAAGGCCAAGCCCATGGCCACTCGCATCCAGAACCACTGGGGAAGTTCATAAATGACTTTGCTTTTTGTTCGGTCTCGCAATAAATAGCGGTCGCTTAAAATTTGAATGCCCAAGTACTGAAATAGTTTGTCATTATCGGCTTGAATGGCGGCACCCAACGTGTCTAGGTTGAAGTCAGCCAATCGTGGATCCAGCATGGTTTCTTGGATGCCTTGTTGAACATAATTGGCAAACTTTTCTTGGTAAAGCTGAGCTAAATTGGGCGTGTTAAACCCATCGCCTAAACATTGCTCATACAATCGATTCAACGCAATGCGAGCCGATAATGTATCGTAATCATAGTGCCGTTCAATGTTGTCGCGTGCGGCATTCAAAATCAAAATTTCAACTTCACGCGCCGGAATGCGTGGGTAGACATTGCGGTTCACAGTATCCAAGAGCAAATGCGTATCAATGTGATTTAAATTCATCCCAATTTGATTCAACAAGGCCTTCGTATCATGAGGGTTGTATATGGACGTAGTACCATCTGGATGTGTAACAGTTAACTGCTTATCTGCAATGGCTTTTAAAATCTTTTCTTCACGGGCTCGTTTGTGCTGCTCACGATATAAAATAAAGTTTTTCGCAATAGTCGTATAGCCATTGTCCATGAGCACCAATTCGACGGTATCTTGAACATCTTCTACATGGGCAATGCCAGTGCTGGTGTCAATGCGTTCTAAAACGGCGTCGGTTAATTCTGAAACAGCGGACGGGTCTGAGACATTGGTAGACAAAAAGGCTTTTTCAATGGCTCGAAAAATTCGAGCTTGGTCAAAGGGAACCGATTCGCCGGTGCGCTTTATAATATACTCAATGGTACTGCTCATGCTTCCTCCTACAGGTTATAAAATTAAAATTATTGTGAATGCTTATGTAAATCTAAAGAACTTAAAAACTAAAATCTAAAAAACTTAAATAAACTCAAAAGGTATTGCTGTGCACGGCAATACACGATGTGAGAATTAGAATACCAGACTGTATGCAATCAGGGTCAAGTAGAACAATCGTTAATTTTTTTTAAAATAATAAGTAAAAACAATTTTTAATAATGTGCCATTGAAATTTTCTGGTGTATTATGGGACTATGCCAATTTTAGGCACAATCCACCGGTTGGGCGCCGCTAGGCGCCCTGAAACAAGGGCGGTGCGTGTATGGCTACAAGCCGCTTAACATTATGAACAAT
>Ga0255759_10004824_pt1 | contig 11591 bp, 13 predicted proteins | sample 101ome_20_FD_179959 | JGI IMG/M metagenome (GOLD analysis project Ga0255759, IMG submission 179959) | Coastal salt marsh microbial communities from the Groves Creek Marsh, Skidaway Island, Georgia - 101404AT metaG (version 2) | ecosystem: Environmental > Aquatic > Marine > Intertidal zone >...
TAGTTCTTCCTATAGAGCCGTGGTAGACCACCACGTTGATAGGCTGGGTGTGGAAGTGCGGTAACGCATGTAGCTGACCAGTACTAATAGCTCAATTGGCTTGATTTATGCACTGAAAAAAATTTTATATGTAATAATTAAATTTATAATTGTTTCAAAAACAGATATTACCAATTTATGAATGTATCCATTCTGAATCTTGATTGCGGTAATTTAAGCTCAATTTATAATGCTCTTAAATTTCTTAATTTAAATGTTGAAATAACCTTCGACAGAAAAAAAATTAATAATTCAGATGCTATAGTGCTTCCTGGAAATGGAAACTTTAGCCATGTTATGAGTTTTTTAAAAAAACATGGATTTGACGATTTATTATATGAGAATTTATTAATTAAAAAAAAACCTTTTTTAGGAATTTGCATTGGGTTTCAAATATTATTTTCATCGAGCATGGAAAATGATGTTAGGACAAATGGTTTAAATTTTTTTAATGGGAATTTAACAAAAATTATTGAAAAAAAAAAAACAGATAATTTTTCATTGCCACATATTGGATGGAATAACATAGAAATCATTCAACCAAATAGTATTTTTAAAAACATAGGCAAAGATCTAGATTTTTATTTTATGCATAACTTTATAAATAATGATATTAAAAATCCATATGCTTCAAGTATTTGCGAGTATGGAGAAAAGTTTGTATCCTCAATTGAAAAAGAAAATATAACTGCTATACAATTTCATCCAGAAAAAAGTCATGAAACAGGAATTAATCTTTTGAGGGAATGGGTGGAAAACTGTGTTAAAAACTAGATTGATACCAGTTATTCTTTTAAAAGACGGAAATGTTGTTAAGTCCAAAAATTTTAAGTCCTACCAATTTGTTGGCAACCCTTTTGAAGATGTTGATAGATTTAATCAATGGAAGGTTGATGAATTAATATATTTGAATATCAATGGATCTTTTGATCTAAGTTATAGTTATCGTCCAGATTCTAATATTGATTCAGAATATTCCACAATAGGTTTAATAAAAAAAATAAATAAAATCTGTTTCATGCCCTTAGTATGGGGTGGTGGAATTAGAAAACTTAAGCAAATAGAAGATGTTTTGTTAAACGGAGCTGACAAAGTATCTTTAAATTCAATGTTTTATGAAAATCCTCACTTAATTCATGAAGCTAGCAAAAAATTTGGATCTCAAGCAATTATTATAAATTTAGATATAAAATTAGAGAATGGTAGCTACAATCTGTATTCAAATAATGGAAACAAAAAAGAGAATATTGAGATAAAGGAAGCGGTAAAAGAGTTAGAAAAATTAAATGTTGGAGAAATTTTACTTCATGATATTTCTAGAGATGGAAGTGGAGAAGGTTATAACATTGAAATTTTAAAATTTATTAAAAGCATCACAAATAGGAAAATAATTATTCTAGGAGGGATTGGATCCTATGATCAATTTGTAGATGGAGCTAGAAATGGAGCTTCTGGTTTAGCCTCAGCAAATATTTGGCACTTTAAAGAATTAGTGGATACGAACGCAAAAAAAATTTTGTTTTCAAATAATATTAATGTAAGAAATTATTAATCTGATGAAAATATATTGTAAAAATTGTTTGTATAAAACAGATACAGATATGAAATTGTATTTTGACGACAGGGGCTGGTGTACCGGTTGTCAAAACTCAGAAATAGCAAGAAATGAAATAAATTGGGACGAAAGATTGGAGAAGTTAAAAAAACTTTTTAAAGAAAACAAAAACAAAAAATCTGATTATGATCTAATCATTGGAGTAAGTGGTGGCAAAGATAGTTATTTTCAAACTCATTTAAGCAAAAACATCCTCGGTTTAAATCCACTTTTGGTTACTTATTACGGAAATAATTATACTGAGGAAGGTGAATACAATTTAAGAAGAATGAAAGATGTTTTTAAGTGTGATCACATAATCTTTAAACCAGAAATTGAAACTTTGATAAAAATGAATTTGCTTGGATTTTATGTACAGGGTGACATGAATTGGCACAATCATTGTGGAATTATGACTTATCCATTTCAAATAGCTGTAAAAGAAAAGATTAATTTTATCTTGTGGGGAGAGCATGGATATATGGATAGAGCAGGAATGTTTTTTTATGATGACTTTGTCGAGTTTACAAAAAGACACAGAAAAGAACACGACCTCAGAGGATATGATTGGTATAATTTTACCGATGATGGGTTAGAGGAAATGAATAGAAGTAATTTAAAAATGGGTTTATCGAAGGATGACCTGTACTGGGCGCATTATCCCGAAGATAAAGAAATTGCAGAAATAAATTTAAGAGGGATATATTCTCAAAACTATGTTTATTGGGATGGAGTAAAAAATGCTGAGATTTCAGAAAAATTATATGGCTGGAAAAAATATCAAGGAGATTTTCAAAGGACCTACAGAAAAATTTCAAACTTAGATGATATGCATGAAAATGGTGCCCATGATTACCTAAAATTTATTAAATTTGGATATGGTAGAGGCACTGACCACTCAACAAAAGATATTAGACTTGGCTATATGAATAGAGAAGAGGGTATAGAAATGGTGAAGAAGTATGATCATGTAAAACCTTCGAAAGACCTAAATCGTTGGTTAGAGTATGTGGGTATGTCTGAGGAAAAATTTGATAAAGTTGCAGATACTTTTAGAGACCCAAGAACTTGGTATATAAAAAATAATAAATGGTATAAGCAAAACATTTGGGGTGGGGAGTCAAGTTTTGGCGAAGTTTACTTAGAAAAAAAACTAAAAGATAAATATATTCGATAAATTTAAAATAAAAACTTTAAGCATTTTAGAACTTTGAAATTTGCAAGCGCGAATGAACCTACTTTTGATTTACGCTGTTGTATTTTTACACTAATTATTTTAAAATTTTTTATCTTTTTTTTTTTTTTTAAAAAAATATTTACTAAATCGACAAGAAAAAAACCTTCATTTATATTTTTATACAATTTTTTTAAAGAATTTATCTTGTAAATTTTTAGGCCGGATAAAGGATCTTTAATATTATATTTTTGATAAAATAAATAAGATACGATTTTTTCAGAAAATCTATTAAGGTAAGATCTTTCCCCTATCAACATATCATATTGAGGATTTTTACTTATAATTTCTTCAATATTTTTTAGGTTATTTATATGGTGTTCTCCGTCCGCATCGAAGGTAACGATATATTCAAATTTCCTCTTTAATAACAGCTTAAATCCTTTTTTTATATTATTTTCATAACCTAATCTTTTTTTATTATTGCATAAAAAAATTTTTTTGAATTTAGTATTTAAATTTTTCGTTCTATCTGATGAACAGTCATTCATAACTAATATAGGATATTTTTTATGAATTTTGTTTAAAATTTTTTTTAACGATGGATATTCATTAAAAGATGGAATTAAAATTACAAATCTAGACAAGATTTTCTAATTAAATTATTTTTTTTTATATTTTTTTTTAATTTTTTACCAATATACTTTTTAATTTCAAAAGGAGAAATGCTTCCTTTGGGACACGGTCTTAAAAATTTTATATCTTTTAAAAGTAATTTTTCATTTTTTTTTAAGCTTTTTTTTGTCCAAACACCTCTTCTTTGAACCACTACACTAAGTTTTTCATTTTCTTCTAATTTTTTTTTTCCATTGCCTAAAGATTTTTCCAATTCTCTTGATGCCTTAATCATTTCTTTCCATGTTTTTGGATTCATAGAAAATTTGTGATCTGGACCAATTCTTCCATTTTTATCTGTAAAATGTTTTTCAATTACTCTAGCACCAAGAGCAATTGAACCTAAGACAGATGCGTGTCCAGCGGTATGGTCGCTTAGACCAAGTATTACTTTATCTTTAAATATTTTTTTAAACTGCTTAAGAGCTAAAAGATTAATATAATTATAATTATTTATGCTATTTGTGTAGTTTGTGTTGCATTGCATTAAAACAATTTTTTTGTTGTACTTTAAAAGCAATCTAGTTGCGTCAACAGTTTCTTTCAGCGTGGATGCTCCACTTGCAAGAATGACAGGCTTTGATTTCTTAGCTATTTTAATTAGAATTTCTTTCCAAGTTATGTCACCAGAACCAATTTTGTAAGCAGGCAAATATTTATCTAATTCATCTACATAATTTAGATCATAAGGTGCAGTTAAAAAATCTATCTTATTTTTTTTACACTCTTTAATTAATTCCTTTGTCCATTTTGGATTTATGCTTGCCTTTTTATATACGTTGAATACACTATCATTCCATTTTGCTTGATGATCTAATTTTCCAATTTTTTTAAATCCCTCATCTAAAACAATAGTTTCAGCTTTAAAATGTTGAAATTTTGCAGCATTTGCTCCTGCCTCAGCGCATAATCTTATTAACTTTTTTGCTCTACTTAATTTACCGTCGTGGTTTGCAGCTATATCTGCAATAAAATAAGTGTTAGAGTTGTGTGAAATAATATTTTTATTAATCTTAAATTTTAGCATTTGTTTCCTTTATGTATCTATTTATTTCATTTTTTAAATTTGGTAAATTAATTTTAAATTTTTTCTGAAACTTGCTAACGTTCATTGACATATTCTTTGGTCTTTTAGTTTTAAAAAATTTATTAGATGATACTATTTTGTAGTTTTTATAATTAGAATTTAGTTGATTTATAATATAAATACAAAAATTACTTTTACTAATAACATCCCTACAGCCCAGATTAAATATTCCTGAGATATTACCTTTTAAAATTTTTGGAATAATTTTTTTTATTATTTTTGATAATGAACTTATCGAAATTGGATTAAAGTATATGTCTTTAAATAAATTAATATTCTTATTCATTTTACACGAGTTAATAATCCAACTAAATATGTTTTTCTTTTCGTTAGAAAAAAAATTTAACCTAAGAACTAATGCTTGATTTTTTATACAAATTTTCTCAACTGCTAATTTTTGTTTAGTATATTCATTAAATGAAATTGGTTTAAAATTTTCCGAGGACTTAAGCCGTTTTTTATTATTATACATTTGATCTGTGGAAATTTGTAAAAATTTAAACTTAAAATTATGTACTTTTCTTAATAAGAATATGTTTTTTGTTATTCCGAAGTTAATTTTTTTGGACTCAAGTTTGTTTTTTTCACAAGTATCTAAATTTGTAACTGCAGCACAATTAATAATTAGATCTGGTTTAGAATTTGTTAATATTTTTTTTAGCGAATCTAATCTTGTAAGATTTAATTTTCTTTTTTTTAAACCGTTATGTAAAACTTTATAATTATTTTTTAATTGTTTTACTAAATTTCTACCTAAAATCCCTGAACTACCTAATATTAATATTCTTTTCTTCATTTATTCCTAAACAATATTTTTGCAAGATCAAGATCATCATAATTATCAATATCAACTGAATTATGAAGTTTAAGAAAATATGGAATCATTTTTCTAGGATAAAAGATTTTTTTCATTAGTATTTTTTTTGTTTTGAAAAAGTAAAAATTTCCACAGTCGTGGTATAATTCCTCTAGATCTTGTGAATTTTTTTTTTTATATTTTTTCCATTTGAACTTTAAATAATTATTCTTAAGAATTAAACTTCTCAAAGGATGATTCATATATTTAGAAACTGTCATTAATCCATCGGCTTTTTTTGTTAAAAGATTATTAAAAGCTGATTTTATATCTTTAGGCTTGATCAGGGGTGCGGTTGGATACATTAAACAATGGAAATCAATATTTTTTGAGTTAATTTTATTAATTGTATCAATTAAAACATCTTTGCTCGATGTATTGTCATCAGATAATTCTTTGCTTCTCAAAAAAGGTACTTCTGCACCATATTTTATTGCAATCTTCATTATTTTTTTTGAGTCAGTACTTACTATGATCCTTGAAAATACTTTAGATTTTTTAGCAGCATTTATTGAGTAATATATTAACGGTTTTCCAAAAAAATTTATAATATTTTTATTTTTTATTCTTTTGGATCCTCCTCTTGCGGGTATTATGCAGATTGGTTTGAATTTTTTTTTAAACAAGTTTATCGAATAATTATAATTTTTTGATTAGTGCAATAAGCTCTTTTACATTTAAAAATTCATGATTATCTCTACTATTATAACTAAAGAATTTTTTACATTTTTTAAAATTAATTTTTTTATTTTTCTTTATATAAGAATTTATATTCCAATCTAAGTACTCACTATTAGGTAAGATTGCATAAAATCTTTTAGATTCTACAGTATTGAGGGAATCGGACTCAGTAATCATTTCTTCATGAAGTTTTTCTCCAGGACGTATTCCAATTATATTTAATTTTGCTTTTGGATTTATTGCTTTTGCAACATCTACAATTTTATATGAAGGAATTTTAGGAATAAATATCTCACCACCCCACATCATTTTTAAAGAATTTATAACAAAATCTACTCCCTCACTTAATGTAATAGAAAATCTAGTCATGTTAATGTCGGTGATATCTAATGATTTTTTATTTTTATTTAAAAGGAAGTATGGGACAACAGAGCCTCTGCTACCTAAAACATTTCCATATCTAACAACTGATAATTTAGTATTTGGACTAGCATAATTATTTGAAGATATAAATAACTTGTCTGATGCTAGTTTAGTTGCTCCATAAAGATTCACAGGTGATGCAGCCTTATCAGTACTTAATGCGACTACTTTTTTTACTTTATGTTTTACTGAAGCATTTATAATGTTTTGTCCTCCAATTATATTTGTTTTTACTGCCTCAAAAGGATTATACTCAGCTGTAGGGACTTGTTTCAAAGCTGCAGCGTGTATCACATAATCTATATTATTTCCTCTAAAAGCAGCTTCTAATCTTGAATCATCTCTAACATCCCCAATAAAAAAGCGCATTTTTTTGTAGAAATCTTTTCGTTTTATTTCATTTTTCATTTCAAATTGTTTAAGCTCATCCCTGCTGTAGATTATAATTTTTTTTGGATTATAATTTGTTAGAATTCTTTTGGTCAGAAATTTTCCAAAAGAACCAGTTCCACCACTTATGAAAATTGTTTTATTATTTAGTAACATATTTAATTTTGAACGAATTATTATATTATTATAAACTCTAAATGAACAAAAAAATTTGTATAGTTGTTGACCATCCAGATAGAGATTTAAATGGTTATATTTATTTAATTACTAAATTAAAGTTAAGTAAAGTAACATACTATTTGGTTCCATATTATAACTTTCGAGAAATATATGTTATTAGACCAGATATAGTAATTTTAAATCATTCCAGATGGATTTTTTCCAATTTTATTAAAATTCTAAAAAAATTAAATACTTCTTTATTTATATTGGATACCGAAGGTGGAATGATAACTGAGGATTTAATTAAGGAATATATTTCATTCTCCCAAATACAAAAGAATATAAATTATGTTGATGGCTATTTTATTTGGTCAGAGAAAATAAAGAAGGAAATCTTAAAATCGAAAAAAAATTTAAATAGTAAGAAATTACTTGTTACAGGGAATCCTAGATTTGAATACATTCACAGCCGTAGAGACCAAAAAAAAGGTGAGAATATATTATTTAATTTAAATTTTGCTACAGTAAATCCAAAATTTTCAACGTTAGAAAATGAAATAAAATTATTAATTAAACAGGGTAAATCGAAAAAATACTTAAAAAAGTATGTAGCACATCAAAAAAAAATGCAAGAAAGATTTATTGAGTTGATTAAGTTTATTGCAAAAAATAAAAAAAAAAAAATTGTTATTAGACCTCATCCTTATGAGTCAAAAAAAAAATATGAAATAATTTTTAAAAATAACAAAAATGTTGAAATAAATCATTCAAGAAATTTAATTAAAGAGATTTCCAACTCTTCTGTAGTTGTACAAAATAATTGTGCAACAGCAATTGATTCAGTTTTATTAAATAGACCGACCTTTTTTTACAAACCTTTTAAATCAAAATATTTAGATCAAAAATTAATCTCAGATATTAGTTTTATTTGTAAATCTAAAGAAGATATTCTTTTAAATATTATGTCATTAAACAATAAAAAAAGGTTTTACTACAAAAAATCATTAGATTTAATAAATAAAAAATACTCAAAAATAAATAGTGGTATGAACTTAATAGAAAAAACACTTAAAGGAGTATTCGGAAAAAAAATTTATAATATAGATATCATTCCATTATTATTTAAATACCAAGAATTATATTATTTTATAAAAACTTTAATAAAAGTTTTTCTAGGTTTTAAAGTTACTAATTACTTTAGATCTCAGTTTTCTAAAAAGTGTATTGATATTAATTCAATGAGAGCCTTTATTAAAGCTGATGATAAGTTCAGAATTTTTTTTAAAAAAAAAAAAATTTCGAATTTTGAAAAATTTTCAAAAAATTTCTTTTCAATCAAGATCAATTAAAACCCTTGATAGTCCACCCACCATCTACAATTATATTTTGTCCAGTTATATAACTTGATAGATCAGATGATAAAAATAAAACCGGTCCTAACACTTCTTTATTTTTTCCCCATCTTTGAAAAACTGTTTGTCTATCCCTTATTTTACGAGATTTAGGGTTGTTGTAACTCTTTATTGTCATTTTTGTTTTAAAATATCCAAGCAATAGACCGTTACACCTAATATTATATTTTGCAAAGTCATTAGCTAATGATTTTGTCATAGAATTTAATGCAGCTTTAGAAGCATTATAACCTGGATTATTTGGAAACCCATAAAGAGAAGCAATGCTTGAAATATTTATTATGCTTCCCCCCTTTTTTTTTATTAGATCTATCAATTTTTTTGTAAGTGAAATCGTTGAAATAAAGTTTGTATTAACATTTTCCTTTATAACTTTTAAATCATAACCATTTTTTGATATTCCCGCATTATTAATAAGTACATCTACTTTTTTGTGATTTATTTCTAAATATTTTAAAAATTTATTTTGGTCTTCTTCATTAAGGATATCACCACAAAAGTTAAAAAAATTTCTATTTTTTATTTTTGTTTTTTTTCTACTTAATCCAATAACTTTACAATTTAATTTTAATAATTCTTTTGCTAAAAAAAATCCAATTCCTGATGATGTGCCAGTTATAACAACTATTCTATTTTCTAAATTAATCATGCAATTTTTTTATAAAATTTAAGTCCTCCAAATCATCCAATTGAAGAGAGTTTTTTTTAGACATTAAATGTATTCCTATTTTTCCAAATAATCTACTTTTTGATTTTATAAAACCAGATGTTTTAAAAATATAAATAGACCCGTTTTCGATGAACTGGTCTTTCATTTTTTGTTCTGTAAGTCTCTTTTGAGGAACATAGTTTATTGGTTTAAGTCGTTTCTCTCGGACCCAAAAAAGATTTTTGTTTGTAACACCACTAAAAATAGAGTCGTATTTTTTTGAAATACAAAAGTTTATAGCTTTATCAATATCATTTTTCTCCCTAAAAGGGGAAGTACATTGTAAAAGAACTATATATTTTGGTTTTCTTATTTTTTTTTTTTTAATTCATCTAAAAAATGGAAAATCACCTTTTCGGTAGATGTAAGGTCACCCGAAAGATTTTTTGGTCTCTTAATAATATGAATTTTTTTTGGTGCAATCTTTATTATCTTTTCATCATCTGTGGATATAAAAATTTTATTAATTTTCTTAGAACAAAGAGCATGTTTAATTGTGTAATTAATCAGAGGTTGGCCTTTTAATTTTAATAGATTCTTATTTTTTATTCTTTTAGAGCCTGATCGAGCCGGTATTATACAATATATGGACATATGTGTTATTTGTTAAAAACTTAATTTTTACAATACCATCAATTTTGTTATTGAACATAAATATTTATCTATTATAAAATTTTTCATGTCACTTGAATATAGAAAAAATCGCATAAATAAAATTTGCAAATACTGGAACTTAAAAAAAGTTCATGATTTAATGGTCTATCATAAGTTAGAAAAAAAAATTTTTGATGATTTTAAGCTAAAAGTAAAATTATATATTTCAAAAGCTCTAAATATTGATTTTGAAGAAAACGATAAAAAATTTATTCAAAAAGTTACTATTGCTCGAGATAACAGATTAAATGTTACACCAAATGGTGCCGTTGTTCCAAAAAAAGAGTTCCAACTTGAATATAATTTAATTCTAAGAGAGTGGTGTGAAATAATAAAAAAAATGATTAAAAAAAAACCTAATTTGATAACAAGATTTAGAACTACTCCAAATATAAGAATTAAGTTTGGAAAGGAATTAAATGACAATATTGGTAGAGGACTTAGTACTTCATTGCCCCACTCCGATGGTTGGGTAGAGGGTCCATGGGGGATGAATTGTTTTTTTCCACTTTTTGGGGATGCTAAAAATAATAATTTAGTTTACTATGAGCCCTTACGTTTTAATGAAAAAATGATATCTACTGCAGCAACTTACACTGAAATGCAGTGGGTTATGAAATATTATAAAAAAATGAAATTTAAACCTGCCATTGGAAATATATATTTTAGTGACTATGCATTAGTCCACAACACTTTTAGAAATAAAAACTCAGGAACACGAATTTCAATTGATACAACTCTATTTGTCGGTAATCATAAACCACACAAAGATAGAGAGAAAGAGTATAGAAAATCTATTCCCAATCTAGGACTTGAAGAAATAGTAAGTGTAAAAAATTCAGAAAAAAACAGATTTTCTGAAAAGAGTTCTATTTTTTCTCATTATACAGCTAACTCTCTGAAGACAGTTAAATTAGATTAACTAGTATGAAATCAGCAGTAATAATCAGTGGTCCTTTAGCTCAAGATCATGAATTTATTTATCCATTCTATAGACTGTTAGAGGAAAAAATTAAATTGGATGTTTGCATAATTGGAGGAAAACCAGTTAATGGAATACTAGGCACATTATTGCCTCCAAATAAAAATCATCCTGTTAAAGATATAGATCAAATAAATGTGGAAGACTATGATCTTTTGGTTCTACCAGGTGGAGTTAAGGCTATGGAAAAAATTAGACAAGACAAAAGATTAATATCGTTTATAGCTAATTTTTATAAGAAAGATAAGTTAATTGCATGCATCTGCAGTGGTGCTCAACTTTTAATTTCAGCAAAAATAATAAAAGGAAAAAAAATTGCAGGCTATTATAGCATGGAAGATGATATAAATAATGCTGGAGCAATCTACACAGATAAAGAAGTAGTTTCTGATTCAAAAATTATTACAACCGCGCATTATAAAGATATGGGCCCATGGATGAAAGAAACAATAAAACAATTAAACAATGCTTAAAGATAAAATTTATGATCGAAAGATTGTAAAAAAACCATGGGGCTATGAGTATGTGGCTTTAAGAAACAAGAATAAATTAGCTATTACATTTTTAAATATCAACCACAAAAAAAAAACATCTCTTCATTGTCATCCATCCAAAAAAACTGGATTTATTCTTTTAAAAGGTACAGCAAAAATACAGCTGGGTTTGTGGAAAAAAAACTCTTATATTTATAAGTCACCATCTAAATTAATGATCAGAACAGGATTATTTCACTCTATAGAGGCAATATCAAAA
>Ga0255759_10004828_pt1 | contig 11586 bp, 8 predicted proteins | sample 101ome_20_FD_179959 | JGI IMG/M metagenome (GOLD analysis project Ga0255759, IMG submission 179959) | Coastal salt marsh microbial communities from the Groves Creek Marsh, Skidaway Island, Georgia - 101404AT metaG (version 2) | ecosystem: Environmental > Aquatic > Marine > Intertidal zone > Salt...
TAATAAGTTGATAACTTCGACAATTTTCGTCATTATGATTTATGACTGTTTTAATTTCATGTTGATTATCTTTTTCTAAATTTAAAACACCATTAATAACTGCTGAACCATAAGGTTGATTTAAAGAACAATTAATTTCATGTTTAGCAAACGTAGAACCAGTTGAATAAATAAAATATTCCAAATGGCTATTTTTGCTTAAGTCGATTTCGTTATAATTATATTCAATAGTGTTTGTTTTCCCTTCGTTGATATTAAAAGCCTTTAGTGTGGCATTATCTTTTATATTTATACCACAATAGCTATTCAAAAAATTACTACATTTAGGTGAGTTAGATAAATTTATTAACTCTAATGCACTATTTTCTCCAAGCTCTATATTTATGTTAGAATTAATTACAGAGGACTTAGCTTGATCTGAAATATAATTGTAAATAACTATTGGTTTATTTGCTCTATAACCCTTTAAAACCTCAATTTTAATACTTTTTTTAGTAAATGCGTGATTTAAATTCACTAAACTATTTTTATTTATTTTTTTATTAAAGTATTCTCTATTAGATATTTTAATTTTATCTAAATCATCAAATTCAAAATTATTTTTAAATAATTCGCCATCTAATAAAAAAATTTGGTTGTGATCAAAATCCTTTATTATTTTAAAAAATTCTATTTGAGTATCAAATTTTGCTTGGTCAAAATCAAAATTTTCAAATTCTGAATTTAATATTTGATTTAAATCTAAGAATTTCCAATCTTCTAATTTTTTATTTGGAAAACCATTTTTTAAAAAATTATCAAAATTTAATTTTTTAATCTTTAATTCTTCTGGAGAAAAATTTTTTTCCTTAACTAATTTGTCAAAATTCGATTGAAATATATCAAGCATTACTCAAAATCCTCATAACCTTTTTTTTCTAAATCCATTGCAAGCTCTGGTCCACCTGATTTAATAATTTGTCCATTTTTAAGAACGTGAACAAAGTCAGGCTTTATATAATCGAGTAATCTTTGATAATGAGTAATAATTAAAAAAGAATTATCTTTTGTTCTTAAAGAATTAACTCCTTCTGAAACTATTCTTAACGCATCAATATCTAAACCTGAGTCTGTTTCGTCTAAAATAGATAGTTTTGGATTTAAAATTGACATTTGAAGTATCTCATTTTTCTTTTTTTCACCACCAGAAAAGCCAACATTCAATTGTCTGCTTAATATTTTTTCATCAAATTTTAATTCTTTAGATTTCTCTTTGATTAGCTTTAAAAATTCTAGAGCATCAAGCTCCTTTTCACCTCTTGCTTTTTTTATAGCGTTTAAAGACGTCTTTAAAAATGTATTGGTATTTACTCCTGGAATTTCTAATGGATACTGGAATGCTAAGAATATTCCTTTGTGAGCTCTCTCCTCTGTTTCTAAATTTAATAAATTTTCATTATTAAAATCTACAACTCCTTCGATTTCATAGCCTTTTTTTCCTGATAAAATATTTGATAATGTACTTTTACCTGACCCATTAGGCCCCATAATTGCATGGACCTCTCCAGCATTAATTTTTAAATTTAAACCTTTTAAGATTTCTTTGTTGTCAATTTTTGCTTTTAAATTTTGAATAGATAGCATTTTAACCAACACTTCCTTCTAAACTTATTCCTACAAGTTTTTGTGCCTCAACAGCAAATTCCATAGGTAATTGTTGCAGAACTTCCTTGCAAAAACCGTTTACAATTAAACTTACCGCTTCTTCTTGGCTTAATCCTCTTTGATTACAGTAATAGAGTTGTTCATCACTAATCTTTGATGTGGTTGCTTCGTGCTCTATATTCGATTTGATATTTTTATTTTTAATATAAGGAATTGTGTGAGCTCCACATTTATTTCCCATTAAAAGTGAGTCACATTGAGTAAAATTTCTAGAATTATCTGCTTTTGACGAAATATCTACCAAACCTCTATACATCATGTCTGATTTTCCTGCCGAAATTCCCTTTGAGATAATTTTACTTTTTGTGTTTTTTCCAAGGTGGATCATCTTTGTTCCGGTGTCTGCTTTTTGATGATTGTTAGTAATAGCAATTGAATAAAATTCACCTGTAGAGTTATCGCCTTTTAATATGCAACTTGGGTATTTCCAGGTAATGGCAGATCCTGTTTCTACTTGTGTCCAGGAAATTTTAGAGTTTCTACCCTTACATAATCCTCGTTTTGTAACAAAATTATATATTCCGCCTTTACCATTTTCATCACCTGGATACCAATTTTGAACTGTTGAGTATTTAATCTCAGCATCATCAAGTGCTATTAATTCTACATTAGCTGCATGAAGTTGATTTTCATCTCTCATTGGAGCTGTACAACCCTCTAGATAACTTACATAACTTCCCTTGTCTGCTATTATGAGAGTTCTTTCAAATTGACCAGTTTCAGATGCATTTATTCTGAAATAAGTTGATAGTTCCATAGGACACCTAACCCCTTCAGGAATATAAACAAAAGATCCATCAGTAAAGACTGCTGAATTTAGTGTAGCAAAAAAATGATCAGTTGTTGGAATTACTGAACCAAGATATTTTTTAACTAGTTCAGGATGTTTTTGAATTGCTTCTGACATCGAACAAAAAATTATACCTTGTTTTGTTAATTCTTCTTTAAAGGTTGTTGCAACAGAAACTGAATCAAATACTGCATCAACAGCTATTCCATTTATTCTTGCTTGTTCTTGAAGAGGAATACCAAGTTTTTTATATGTTTCTAAAAGTTTAGGATCAAGCTCATCTAAACTTTTTGGTTTATTGTCCATACTTTTTGGTGCTGAATAGTAATATAAATCTTGATAATCAATTTTTGGATATTGGGGCTTCTGCCAATTTGGTTCCTTTAAAACTTTAAATCTTTCAAATGCATTTAATCTAAATTTTAACATCCATTCTGGCTCTTTTTTAATATTAGAAATAAATCTGATGACATCCTCATTTAATCCTTTTGGCGCCCTAGTACTTTCAATATCAGTTGAAAAACCATATTTATAATCTTTAAGCTTCTCTATATCTTTTTCTCTAGTGTCCATTTTGAATTCTTTCTTGTGTTTTTTTAGTTATTAAATCTTCTAAACTTTTTTCTTCAAAAAAATTATTGATATGGTTTTCCAGTTCATCCCAAAGATTGTGAGTTAAACATTTAGTTGCTTTTCCGTTGCAACCTTTTTTAGACTCTTTTTTACACTGAACTGTTTTTACTTTTTCATCCACTGCTTCAAAAATATTGGTAAGTTTAATTTCTTTGGGTTGTCTACTTAAAATATATCCACCTTGAGTCCCTCTAATACTTTGAACAATTTCTTTTTTTTTCAGTTTTGAAAAAATTTGTTCAAGAAAATCTATAGATATGCCCTGTCTTAAAGATATGTCTCTTAGAGAAACTGGGTTATCACTCTTAAATCTAGCTAAATCTACTAGAGCGGTAACAGCATATCTTCCTCTTGAGGTTAATTTCATAAAATATAATGATTTAAAGGGGTATATAGATACTTGACTAAAATAGTCAAGTATAGGTTGGTTAAAAAAGTACTAACATTTTGACACAGAGATATGCTAAATAAGCGTCTTTTTAATTATAATTAAAATAATATGGACAATAAAATACTAGAAATTTTTATACCTGGACCTGCTGGAAGACTTGAAGCAAAATATTTCAAAAGTAAAAAAAATACCTCTCCTGTAGCTTTGGTTCTTCAGCCACATCCACAATATGGTGGAACAATGAATAATAAAGTCGTTGTAGAAACTTTTAAAACATTTATGGAAAATGATTTTTCAGTTTGTAGAGTTAATTTTAGAGGTGTTGGTAAAAGTGATGGCGAATTTGATAATGGTCAAGGAGAGTTAGCTGATGCTGCGGCAGCTTTAGATTGGCTTGAAAGAGAAAATTTTGACAACTCTCAGTGTTGGGTATCTGGTTTTTCATTTGGATCTCTTATTGCTATGCAACTACTTATGCGTAGACCTGAAATAAATAGATTTATTGCAATTTCCCCACAACCAAATGCTTATGACTTTTCATTTCTTTCACCATGCCCCACTTCTGGAATGATGATCTATGGAAAAAAAGATGAGCTAGTCCCTCTAGAATATATCACTGAGCTAGACAAGAGACTAAGTGCACAAAAAGGAATAAAGGTTGAATTTCAATCTGTACCTGATGCAAATCATTTTTTTTCAAAAAGTGAAGATCAATTAGTTAAGTATTTAGACAAATATATTAAAAAAGAAACTGCACTTTACTAATAATTTTTAATAATCTGACCACCTAAAGACGGATTTTTACATCTAGTAGTTGTTGGAAAGGTGATTGGTAATTCTAAAATTCTTCTTGCAGCAAGATATCCAAATGCTTGTGACTCTATAAAATCTCCATCAAACTGATAGACATCAATATCTTTGATAATCAATTTTTCATCACTCATATATTTATAAATATTTTCAACAAGTTTTTTATTTTTTCTACCTCCACCACATATAATAAAGTTTTTAACCACGATATTATTAATTTGATTAATTTTTTTTAAACCTTCTGAAATTAAATAAGCAGTGAATTCATTTAAGGTTGCGCACCCATCTTCAAGATTTAAACCTTTTACAAATGAGATATCAAAATCATTTATATCCATTGACTCTTCTATTGAAGAGATTTGAAAATTGTCTATAGATTGATTTAAAATTAATTGATTAGCTTTTCCAGATAAAGCTAGTGAACCATTTTCATCAAATTTTTTGTTACTTTTTTTTCTTACCCACTCATCAATTAAACAGTTACCCGGACCAATATCGTATGCAAAAATTTGTTTATCAATATCTTTATTATCTAAAATTGTAGTAACATTAGTTATTCCACCAATATTAATTATATTAATAGGGTAAGTTAATTTGTTTTTTTTGTTTATCTGATTTGAGATTAAATAATGAAAAATAGGAGTCAGTGGTGCCCCTTGACCATAATTATCTAAGTCCTGTTTTCTAAAATTATTAACAACTGTACAATTTGTTAATTGAGATAAAAGTTCACCATTTCCTAATTGTTTAGAAATTTTGGCTTTTGAGTTGTGATAAATTGTTTGGCCATGAAAACCTATTATTTCAGGCCTTGTTTGCTCTTGTTTTATGAATTCATTGATAACTTGAGCATTGAAGAGTGTGAATTTTTTTTCAATATCATCAATTATTGAAAATTTATTATCTAAATCTTTTAATTCACTTATGCTCTCTCTAAGAAAAATTAAATCTTTATATAATTCATCACTAAATTCATAAAATTTATTAGATATTTGCTCAAAATAATCATAACCATCAGTTTTAATTAAAGATATATCTACTCCATCCATCGAAGTTCCACTCATTAAGCCTAAGACGGAAAATATATTTTTTTTCATATTTAATTTTTTTTTAGAAATTTTTGTATATTGTAGAACTATAAGCTCATGAACAAATTTTTAAAAGAATTTAAAGATAGAGGATTTTTCTATCAATGTACTAATGAAAATGAATTATCTGATTTACTTAATCAAAAAAAAATAAAAGCCTACATTGGCTTCGATTGTACTGCTGAAAGTTTACATGTAGGTAGCTTGCTTCAAATAATGTGTCTACGTCTTTTACAAAAACACGGTCATCAGCCAATTGTTTTGTTAGGTGGTGGTACTACCAGAATTGGCGATCCCTCTGGAAAAGATAAAACAAGAAAAATCTTAGATGAAAATGAAATTGAAAAAAATACGAAAAATATAGAAAATATTTTAAAAAATTACTTATCTTCTAATAACAAAGATACAAAACCAATTTTTGTGAATAACTATTCTTGGCTAAAAGATTTAAATTATATTTCTTTTTTAAGAGATATTGGAAAACATTTTACAATTAATAAAATGTTGACTTTTGATAGTGTAAAAACTCGATTAGATAGAGAACAATCACTGAGCTATATGGAATTTAATTATATGATTTTACAAGCATATGATTTCTTAGAACTAAATCAAAAAGAAAATTGTGTTTTGCAAATTGGTGGTTCTGATCAATGGGGAAATATTGTTAATGGAGTTGATCTAATAAAAAGATATTCAAATAATCAAGCCTATGGATTAACGACACCATTGATTACATTAGCTACAGGTGCCAAAATGGGCAAAACAGAAAATGGTGCCGTATGGTTAGATAAAAAATTTTTATCACCATACGATTATTGGCAATTTTGGAGAAATACTGACGACAGAGATGTAATAAAATTTCTAAATATTTTTACGGATTTAACAGTTGAAGAAATTGAGAATATTAAAGATAACGATATTAATGAGCTTAAAGTTTTATTAGCCAACAAAACTACTGAAATGCTTCATGGAGAGAAAGAAGCTCAAAACTCTGAAAAAATAGCTAGAGAAACTTTTTCAGAAAACTCAACGGGATCCAATCTTCCCTCAGTTAAAATCAAGAAAGATCTATTGAATGCAGATTTTAGTATTTTAGATCTTGTAGTTTTATCTAAATTAGAAAATTCAAAAAGTGAAGTCAGAAGACTAATAAAAAGTAACGGTGTTAGAATTAACAATGAAATTGTAACTGATGAAAAAAAGATTATTTCTACAGAATTATTTCATGATAATTTTATAAAACTATCATTAGGAAAAAAAAGACATATTAAAATTGAACTTAACTAATTTTTTTTAATTTTTTCTAATGTTCTTGTTATAAATCTTGGTGTAAGTGTTTTGATTGGATTTACAGTTGTCTCCAAATCTTTCGGTGGTCCTTTAATTTTAAAGCTAACGCCAAAAACACCCTCACCAACTTTTTGTCCAACCAATATATTTCCTATTAAAGGTATTGAACCTATTGTTTTATTAATGGTTGTTGCTGGAACAAGTGTTCCTCTAAGACTAACTAGACTATCTTTTTCAACATATCCCTCCATTAAAATAGATATCGCTGGTCCGATTGCGTAAATTTCATTAATGGTCATGAGATCTGCTTTGTTATCAAAATTCATCTCAAACTCACTAAAACGTATTCCCTCACCAGATAATAAATCAGCAATACCTTGTAGTGATGCTAAAGATAATATTTTTGTTAATGCAGGCAATTCCTTTAACTTAAAATCATAAATTTTTAAATTTGATTTAGACTCGTTATTTTTTTTACTTGAATAAAAATCAAGCTTTCCTTCAGTAAAACCCTTTATGAATTTATATCTGTCAACTAAAGGCTTTGCTTCATCTGAAAACAATGTGGTTATTTTTTCACCATTATTATCTCTTATTGTAAATGTAATTTTTTTATTATTAGAAAAATCTGATTCTAGATTCAAATTAACAACTTCATTATTACTTAAAATAATTTTACCTTTTAAATTATCAATTTTATTATTTGCATCTAAATAAACTTTTTCAACATTAATTTTTAGTTCAAAATTTTTACTAAAAAATTTTTTTTTATTATCTTCATTAGATTTTAAAAGCTCAGTTATAAGATGATCAGCGTTAAAACTTGCTCCTGAGATAACGTATACATTCTCATCTTTTTTAAGTTTTAACTCATTTTTAAGTTTTGATTTATCTTCAAAATTCAAATTTATAGTTTCTAACTCATCAATTTTAAAATCTTTGGATAACTGCAAATTTTCAATTGAAATGATATTTTTATCCTCTGTTAAAATAATATGATCAAATTTTAATTTATCTTTTTTTAAAGCTCCTTTAAGTTTCAAGCTTAAACTACTTTCAACATCTTTTTCAAAATTAATAAAATTTAGAATTAATGGATTGTCTTCAATTTCAAAATCTAAATTAAATAAATAGTTGTCTTGGATATTTGTTATTTGATAGTTGATAACATCTAAATTATTTTGAATAAAAATATTGCCTGATCCAGTTATTTCAATTTTGCTTTTATTATAATTAATTTTAATTTGCTGATTTTCAAATACTAAGTTTTTTTTAATATTTGGTAAAATAGAATTATCACCTATAAAGTTATCAATATCTAATTTGTTAACATTAACAGATGCTTGAATATCTAAATTTTTAATTTTTAATTTATTATCTATATTAAATTTAAAATTAGACTCAGAATTAAATGATAAATTGTTTAAATTTTTATTTATTAATTTATTATCTAAAAATTTTTTAATATCATTTTTTTCAAAATTTAAATCTTTATTTTTTACAATTCCTGTGACTAAAAAGTTATCATCATTTTTTTTAGCATTAAGTTTTGGGATATTTAAGCTTTTATTATTCAATAAAAATGTCAAATCTTCTAAATTTAATTCTTTATTGTTGGCTTGAAAAATAAAATTTAATTTAGTTACTTTTTTATTTGATAAAGTTAACTCAGCATTATTAACCAGGCCTTTAATGATAAAGTTATCTTTAATATTTCCAACTTCATTAAATTCAAATTTTAAATCAGCAACAATATATCCATTATCTATAATCTCGTTTGCGATGAATAATTGTTGATAATTTTTTACCTCTTTAACTAGAATAATTAAATCTTTCAAAGCAATAGATTTAGTTGAAATTGCTAACTCTGATATTGCAAATTCATTTTTAAAAATTGATTTTAGTGAAATTTGAGACTTTAAGTTTTCAAGTTGAATAATGTTATCTTGGTAGGAAAGATCTGTTCCTAAAGTTTTTAAATCAACTGTAAATGAAAGAGGATTTAATTTAATGTTAACTTGATTTAATTTTAAGTCCAGATTTGAGTTAATCTCTCTAACTTTTGAAGTTATCTGGTTATTAAATTTATCTGTTTTTACTCCAATTATACTTAGATAAATAACTATCAATGCAATAATTAGTGTTAAACTAATAAACAATCTGTAAACAATTTTTATCATTTTATTTGATATAAAGATTTTTCTAAAAACTCGTCAATTTCTCCGTCTAAAACTTTATCAGGGCTTGTGCTTTCATGATTGGTTCTATTGTCTTTTACTAGTCTATACGGTTGAAGAACATAAGATCTTATTTGGTGGCCCCAACCTATTTCAGATTTTGTAGCTTCGTTATTTTGATTTTGTTGTTCTTTTTTCTTCATCTCAAAATCATATAATCTTGCTCTTAACATATTCATACATGTTTCTTTATTTTTATGTTGTGATCTTTCATTTTGACATTGGACAACAATTTTTGATGGTAAATGTGTTATTCTAACGGCACTATCAGTAGTATTAACATGTTGTCCACCTGCTCCACTTGATCGATAAGTATCTATACGCAAATCTTTTTCTAAAATTTCTATATTAATGTTTTCATCAACAACTGGATAAACCCAAACACTAGCAAAACTTGTATGTCGTCTAGCACCTGAATCAAAAGGTGAAATTCTAACTAATCTGTGAATACCACTTTCATTTTTTAACCATCCAAAAACATAGTCTCCTTCAATTTTTAAAGTTGTTGACTTTACTCCTGCCTCATCACCTCTGTGTTCACTCACTATCTGATATTTAAAATTTTTATTATCAGACCACTTTAAATACATTCTTCTTAGCATATCTGCCCAGTCCTGACTTTCAGTTCCTCCCGCTCCAGCGTGTATTTCAACATAAGCATCTAACGGATCTGCTTCATTGGATAAAAAACACTTTATTTCATTTTGTTTTGCAACCGTTCTAAGGTTAGAGATATTTTGACTAACTTCATTTTGAATTTCTGAATTATTCTCTTCTATGGCAAGTTGATATAAATCATCAAGATCATTAATTTGACCAACAGAATTTTGATGAGAATTTATTAAATCTTCAAATAATTTTTTTTCTTTTATAATCTTTTGTGATTTTGATTTATCTTGCCAGAAATTATCTTCTAGCATTTTGTTATTATGATTATTTAGCTTAGTTTGAATATCATTTTTCTCAAAGATACTCCTTAACTCTATTGTTAATTTTTTCTATCTCTTTTTTAAAAGTTAAATATTTATCATCCATTAATAAAACTTTAATATATTATTGGCATCTAATCTATCGTTATTTGAATACAAAATTTTTCCATTAGATATGTTTTTGCTTTTATAAGACTCTATAATTGTATTTTTTGAATTGAATTTTGCTTTAGTGCCAGTATCGGGATCTACAACCATTAGAGTAATATCATCAGGTACTTTAAAAGGTCTTGCGTCTGATTTTTTCACAGCCTTTTTCACAAATTCTTCAAATATAGGTAATGCTGCTTTAGATCCTGTCTCAAATTTTCCTAGAGGTTCAGGATTATCCATACCAACATAAACACCAATTACAATATTGGAGGTAAAACCAATAAACCAAGCATCAGTATTATCGTTAGTGGTCCCAGTTTTTCCAGCGAGATTCAATCCAAGTTTTTTTAGTTGTTTTCCAGTTCCTCTTTCAACAACACCTTGTAGTAAAGAGGTCACTTGATAGGCTGTCTGAGGTGATAGGATTTGTTTATAATTATCCTCAATTTTTGGAAAGTTCCCACTGGAAAATGAAATGCTTTCACAATTTGCACATCTTCGATTTTCATTATTAATTATTGTATTTCCTTCTCCATCTTGAATTCTATCAATTATGATTGGTTTTACTAACTTGCCGCCATTTACAAATGATGAATAAGCTGAGGTTAGATTTAATAATGTAGTCTCTGCTGAGCCAAGAGATATTGACAAAAGCTCTTCAGGCTTTTCGTATATTCCCATATCTTTTGAAAATTGGGCAATTTTATCTATTCCAAGATTTTGGGCAATCCTTACTGTCATAAGGTTTCTAGATTTTTCTAAGCCAACTCTTAGTGTTGATGGACCATAAAACTTTTTGCCATAATTTTCAGGCTTCCATTTTTTTAAATCTTCACCTTGATCTAAAACTAGAGGAGCATCTAAGACTAATGAAGATGGGGTATATTTATTCTCTAAGGCAAGTGCATACACAAAAGGTTTGAAAGCTGACCCTGGTTGTCTAAATGCCTGCGATGCTCGATTGAATTCACTATTTTTAAAACTAAATCCTCCGCTTAAAGCAAGAACCCTTCCCGTAAAAGGGTCCATCACTACAGCTCCACCATTTATTTTTGGAAGTTGTTCAAGGCTGAAATTTTTTTGATTAATTTGTTTAACATAAATGATGTCACCAACTCTTAATAATTCTTTAAAATTTTTTTTGGTCCAAGATATATCTTTATATTCAATTATTCCCTTAATATTTTTTTCAGTCTCAATTTTAGCATTAAATTGATTTACCTCTTTAACAATTGCAACTTGCCATCCAATAGATTGTTCTAGTAAAAAACTTTTTTCAATTTTTTCTAACCAATCATTACTATACTCAATATTTTTTAATGGCCCTCTCCAACCTTTTCTCCTATCATATGCAATCAATCCATTTCGAAGACTCTCAGTAGCTATTTTTTGTAATTCAAGATTAATTGGTGTGTTAATATTGTACCCTTGTTCATAAACTTTTTCATAAGTTAATTGATCAATAATTTTTTTTCTTACATCTTCGATATAATATTGAGAATCTTCAAAAAAAACTTTTTTTGTTTTTTTTAATTCAATTGGACTTTCTTTAAATTGAATA
>Ga0255759_10004831_pt1 | contig 11584 bp, 13 predicted proteins | sample 101ome_20_FD_179959 | JGI IMG/M metagenome (GOLD analysis project Ga0255759, IMG submission 179959) | Coastal salt marsh microbial communities from the Groves Creek Marsh, Skidaway Island, Georgia - 101404AT metaG (version 2) | ecosystem: Environmental > Aquatic > Marine > Intertidal zone >...
CCAATTTTTAAATATAAATATTAGGCCGATTAAGCTATATAATACAATATGTCCCGCAAGTATATTTGCATATAACCTTATCATTAGAGAAAAAGGCTTTATAAATACACCTAGAAGTTCAATAGGAGCCAAAAGTGGTTTTAACCATACTGGCACACCTGGCATCCAAAAAATATGTTTCCAATAAGTTTTATTTGCAGTAAGATTTGTAATTAGAAACGTAACAAGTGCTAATCCAAATGTTACTGCTATGTTTCCAGTAGCATTAACTCCAAGAGGACTTAATCCTAAAAGATTTAAAAACCAGATAAAAAAGAAGAGGGTAAGCAAAAAAGACATATACTTTTTATGCTTCTCTTCTCCTATACTGGGTATTGCAATTTCATCTCTAATATAAATAACAATTGGCTCAAAAAATCTTCCAACACCTTTAGCAATTTGATTGTTATCATTATATGACCTTGCAAGTGATCTAAATAAATAGAACATAAGTATTGACACTAATAGTATAGAAAAAACACTTTTAGTAATTGAAAGGTCTAGAGGTCTTGCATTGGTTACCTTCCCATTTTCATCATAAGAAATATATCCCTCTGAATCAGTTTCATATATCTTGCTATGGTAAAGCTTATAATATTTTCCTGAAGACTCAACAACTTTTTTCCCATGGTCTAGTTTTGATGACATAAAAAATTTTATCCCATCATCTATAAGGATTACTGGTAAAGGAAACCCATAGTATTTCTTTTCTCCAGTTTTCTTATCCTTTGTAGAAAAAAGAGAAAAGTCATGTGAGTCTTGAACATGATGGTAGATATACTCAGTAATTTCTTCTTGCAGAGTCTGTTCTTTTTCTTCTTCTAAAGCGTAACTAAAAGACGCACAAACTAGCATTAATGATAGAAAAAAAGATCTGCTTATTTTGTATACCATGCTTAAACTAAGTAGATTAAGTTTTGCGCGACAAATGTAAGATATAAATACATATTTATAAAATCATTTGAGGTCAAAATTTAAAAAGTTATTTTAAATTTTTTGTCTGTGAAAGAATCAAAAAAATTATAAGAATTACACCTATGATTGATAGCCCCAAAGTGTAATGATTAGATTGATTTTGAAAATATGAATCAGCCCATGTTCCGACTCTAATTAAAAGGTACATTACGGCTGCAATTTGAAAAACTAAACCTGAAAGAATTATCCAGAGTTTAGGCTGTTTTTTCACGAGTTTCGTTGAAGTTTGATATGTTCTTTATAGACGAATCTTCTGCATTTTCATCTTTCATTGAAGATTTAGCGTTGAAAATAGCTCCAGACTCTACAACTAGTTTAGACATAACAACATCTCCTTTAACTTCTCCTGTTGATCGTATTGATAATAAGTCTTTTACATGAATAGTTCCATTTATAGCACCTTCAATATCAGCAGAAGAGCATACTACAGTCCCCTCAATACGTCCGTTTTTACCTATTACAACTTTTCCATTTGTTTCAATTGACCCTTCAAAGTTACCGTCTACCCTAAAGTCACATTCAGACTTGAACTCTCCTTTAAAAGAACTGTCTTTTTCTAGAATACAGCAGCTTGCCGAATTGTTATAATTTTTCATTTACTAAAAATTGGGTGAGTAAATTACAATATTTATTTGAAATAAATATCGAATTTATTATTATTATTGCGCTAACAAAAATATGGATATGTCAAAAAAAGTTAAAATTATCTGTGATGATATTGAGTATAAGCTTGAGATGCAAGATGACAAAACAATATTAGAACTTGCTCTTGAAAATGATATTGATGCTCCATACTCATGTCAAGGGGGTATATGTAGTACTTGTCTTGCAAAGCTTAATAATGGATCTGTAAAAATGGATAATAACCAGATTTTGACTGATGATGAAGTTGAAGATGGATATATCCTTTCTTGTCAAGCTCGACCCACATCAGATGAGGTTGAGGTTAACTATGACGAAGTGTAGTTGTAGATAAAATGTCTAACGCCTTTTCAATAACTACTTTTGGATCAATTGTTCTAAAAGCATTTTCATAACCTTTTGGTATTTTATTACCAAAAATTGAAGTTGGAATATAAGGATAGTGATTCCTATCTATAGTAATTGAATTTTCTTGCGGTTGATCAAATGGGGTAAATCCACAAAACGGATGAGTCATTCCCCACAATGTTAAAACTGGAATATTATAATTTGCTGCAAGATGTCCATTTGCAGAATCCATAGATATCATTAAGTCTAAATAATTAATTATATTAATTTGTTGCTCAAGGTTAAGTTTATTCGATAGGTGAATTACATTGTCATATACATTTTCCCAAATGTTAAGCTGTTTTAAGTTATCATTTCCGCCACCGAATAAATAGATTATATAATCTTTCTGAAGATATGCGATTACCTTTTGCATCAAGTCCAAAGGATAATTTTTTCCTTGATGAGCTGCAAAAGGAGCAATACCAATTATTTTTTTATTAGGGTTTTTTGATAATATTTCTTGTTCTATACTCTCTTGATGTAAAAAGGGTTTTATTGGATACTCGTGATTGCTCAAATCAACTGGGAAGCCAATTCCTCTAAAAACATCAGAGTATTTATAGTGAACTTGGGTCAAAGGTTTAAAAATTTTATTTTTTTTTCTGATCAATTTTTTTCTCTCAGCCCTACCCTTGTCTATTGACTTAACTTTTGTAAATGTTAATCTAAAAAGTATATTTAAAATTTTTGTCCTTAAAACACCATGAAGGTCAACCACTGCTCTTACTCTTTTTCCATAGAGTTTGCTAAAAAGACTAAATAGTCCCCCAAGTCCTTTATAATTATTATTAAAATCAATAGGTATAAATTCTAAGTTGTCAAATTCTTCAAATAACGGTGAAACGTATGGTCTTGAGACAAAAACAATTTTTTGATTAGGATATGAATTGAAAAATGATCTTAACACTGGAACTGTCATTGCTATATCACCTAGTGAAGAAAATCTATAAACCAAAATTGGTCTATCACTTTTTTTATTCATCTTTTTTATACAAAACTGGGTTTAAAGTTTCGTCATTATACATTTTCATTTGCTTATAAACCTTCATTTTCTTTTCACCTTTTGACAAATCTTCGAGCAATTGATCTATGGATTCGGACAAATCTTTTTGTTGTTCAAGAAGAACTTGTAGTTTTTCATTACATGCGTTTCTATGTTGCTCACTTACATCTTTTCTCAAAGATTCTTCTTTCATATGATATATTTTCAGAATTAATATCGAGAGTCTATCAAGGGCCCATGCAGGACTTTCTGTGTTTACCTTAGCATCAGGTTTTGGACTAACATTAGAATATAGTTTTAAAAAATAAGAATCGATATATTCTACCATCTCTGTTCTGTTTTGGTTGGAACTATCGATAAGTCTTTTAAGACTCATACCTTCGTTTGGGTCTATATCAGGATCTCTTATAATGTCTTCATAATGCCACTGGACAGTATCAATCCAATTCTTTTCATATAGCAAGTGTTCAAAATCTTTTTTGTCATATGGATTAGAAGCTGACCTGTTTATGTCATCGTATACGTGATAATCATCTACAGATTTTTCAAATACTTTTATAGCAAGAGAGCTTATTGCGGTTTTTGTCATATTAAAAAGTTAAACGTTACTATTGATGCAATTAAGACTATAAAGATAAAGTTTACATATGAACTCTTAATTTTTTTTACAAAAATTTGAGATATAAAATAAACTAGTATGAGAGATAGATAATGAAACTCTGAACCGCTGAGTTCCTGATTCATAGCAAAAAAGTAAGAAGTTAACATAAAGAAAGCAATACCCACAAAATCTAGAATTCTTCTTTGTAAGCCAGTTGTTCTGTAGAATTTAATTATAACTGAAATGATATATAATACAAAGACAATTGATACTGGGATGTAAGAAGTCGGCAGAATAAATTTAAACTCATCTAGCATTTGAAGTTGATCTCCAAAAAAGTATGAGCTGAATAAGTAACTGTCTAAAGATAAAAAAGTTAAAAGCACATATCCTGATGGCAAAATAATAATTGGGGTCATAAAAATTATTATATAATGTTTAAAATCGCTCTTAATGTTTGAAGTAATTAAAGCCAGCAAGGGGTATACAAAAATGATTAGGTTTTCAACAATTATCAATGAAGAGAAACTAAGAAGTACAGAGGCGTCAAATAATCTTTTATTTTTTTTTATTGTATTTGTAAGTTCAAAAAATATTCTCACATTTCTCCATGCTGCCCATATGGCTGCTGATGATATAATAAATCGCATGTCAATAGACTCAACTGGATAACACATAACAACTAATGGATACAATAATAGATGGTATGCATTTCTATTTGACCTTTCTATTGTTAGTTCTCTTGTAACTGTGTCTATAGCATAATTGGATAGCATTAAAGCTCCGAAAATTAATGTTCCGTTAATAATTTTTGATTCAAATAATGACCAATTTATATCCAGAGTTGTATAGTAATATGAAATTCCTAAAAGAAGAAATATAGATATACCGACTGAAGTGTAAGAAAATTTTTCAAATGTCTTTGCAAACATATTTCAATGTATTAATTTTGAGTAATAATTTAATTATGGTAAAAGACTTTTTTTATTCCGTAGCTTGGCTTTTTGAAGAAATTCTTTTCTTCCCTTTTGATTTATTGAGAACTATTCAATATGATAATTGGTATATAGCAAATATTGTGACTTGGACATTTATATTAATTGGTATAATTGGAGCTGCATACTGGATTAAAAAGTTAAAAGAGTTCGATGACAATGGAGAAGAAGATAAGGATGTTACTTCTCATTCTTTTCTATAAATCAAAACCTATGTCTTGCCTGAAGTAAGCTTGGTCAAAGCTTATTTTTTTTATCTGATCATAAGATGATTTTACTGCATCCTTATAGTTTTCCGAAAGAGATGTTACAGCGATAACCCTTCCTCCATTAGTTAAAAAATTATCGTCAACTTTTTTTGTTCCAGCGTGAAAAATTATGGAGTCTGTTTCTTCGGTTAAACCTGAAATTATTTTATTTTTTTCATAATCCAGAGGGTATCCGCCTGACACCATTATTATTGTAGCAGCATGTCTGTCATCAATTTGTAATTTTATATCTTCAAACTCCGTTGAACCCATTGAATTAAAAAGATCCAAAAGATCATTTTTTATTCTTGGAAAAACAACTTCAGTTTCAGGGTCACCCATTCTGACATTATATTCTATTACATAAGGATCTTGGCCAACTTTAATCAACCCAATAAAAACAACTCCCATATATTCCATGTTTTCTTTTTTTATTCCATGGATTGTAGGTTTTATAATTCTTTCTTCAATTTTTTCTAAAAAATTATTATCTAAAAAAGGAACAGGGGATATTGCACCCATTCCACCAGTGTTTAAACCAGTGTCTCCCTCTCCAATTTTTTTATAATCTTTAGCAAATGGAAGTGTTTTATAGTTCTTGCCGTCAGTAAGAACAAAACATGACAACTCTATTCCGTCTAAAAACTCCTCTATAACAACTTTTGATGATGAATCACCAAATTTTTTGTCTAAAATCATACTTCTTAGTTCGTCTTTTGCATTCTGAAGATTATCAATAATTAAAACTCCTTTACCAGCTGCAAGACCATCAGCTTTTAGAACATATGGAGGGTTCATGCTTTCCAAAAAAGCATCAGATTGATCAATATTATCTTTCGTAAAAGTTCCATGTTTAGCGGTGGGTATATTGTATCTCTCCATAAATTTTTTTGCAAATTCTTTACTCCCCTCAAGTTGTCCTGCAAGTTTACTTGGTGCAATAATTTTAATATTTTTTAAAGAATTGTCTGATTTAAAAAAATCATATATACCGTTTACAATCGGGTCCTCTGGTCCGACAAAGACCAAAGAGATATTGTTATTAATTACTTCTTCTTTAATTTTTTTAAAGTCATTTACGTCACCTTGAATATTTGTAGCAATTGTACTGGTTCCCCCATTACCTGGAAGAGCATAAATTTTATTTACTAATTTACTGTTTGTAAAACTTGTGATTATTGCGTGCTCTCTACCTCCTGAGCCTAAAACCAAAACATTCATTCATTCATAAATTTAGTTATTGTTTCCTTGATTTTCTTGAAGTACACTTTATGTTCAGTCCTTTTTTGTATGGTCTCTAAATTAGTCATAAAAAATTCTTCTAAACTTACAGTCATAAAAAATTTATTTACATCTTCTGTTCTTGTTTTATGATTCTTGTGACTTAATCCTTCATTAATAAAGATTACCTTAAGACCCATAGCTAAAGCAGGTAAGGCAGCATGGATTCTGGAAGTAATTATAATTTCACTTTTAGCTATTTCTTTCAACATGTCGTTAGCAAGCTTAAGTCCTTGGTTATGAGATGAAATTTTTCTTTTTGTTATTTGTTGGTATCTCTTAACTACTATATTTTGATTACGTAGGTGATTTTCAAAAGATTGTTTCTTTAGGAGATATTTAAGTTTATGTATTGGATATTTAATCAGTGATAATAGCAACCTATATATTGAGCTAAAGTCAATTGACGGATTTAGTCTGTCGAATGCCCCTATTACAATAACCCCTTCAGGTTGAGTTTTATTAGTAATGTATTTATCTCGGTTAAAAGTTGTTGTTATACAAGATGAATGATATGATTTAATCCCATTTTTTTGAAGTAGGTTTTGAGTATAAGTGTCTCTACATCCAATAGGTTCATATTGTTTTAGATAGTTTAATGATTCTGGTTTTAGTAGGTCTCTCTCTGCTGAAGGATTAATATGAAAAGAAATAAATAATGGAGATATATTATTATTTGGAGGCCAATTTTTAGGATTTTCCATAAACCAGCCATTTATGATTGTCTTTAGCTTAGACCCCTTAAATTTATTAAGCGCCTCTCTATCAAGAACCTTGTGATTAATTGGGTGAATCATGTCAATTACTGCCTTGGTTTGAATATAATCCCCAATATTTCTTGAACCAATATATCCTAGTACACCTATCTCCAAATCAAATATTTTCTTTTATTTTTTCAATTCTTGAAGCAAGATTGAATTTTTTCTTTATTCTTTTTCTAGCATTTTTGAATTCCTTTGCTCCAATATTAGAATTAATGAAATCTGCTACTTGCTCAAGGTCTGTTTCGAGATCAAATAAAATTCCTGTTGAACCAATAGCATCAGGTATCCCAAAGACTTGAGATCCTATTGGCACACAACCACACAACATTGCTTCACATAATGAGTTAGGCAAACCCTCTAATCTTGAGCCCTGAAAATAAAACTTTGACTTTTGATATAAGCTCTTGATTTGAAATTTATTTTGAACCCCTATAACCTTAACGTTTGGTTCTAGATTAATGTAGTCTGATATATTTATTCCAGATTCTCCTACAATTAAAAATTCATTACTGGGAAGCAAAGAAGCCAATTTATTAAAGTTATTTAAGCCTTTAATATTAATGACTCTTTTATTAGAAAAAAATGCAACAGTTAAAATACCTGATTTATTTATTGTTTCATCATAATTCCAAAATCTTGAATCATACCCTGTGTTTATTTCTTTTATTTTGAGTGATTTATTTTGAATAAAATTTTCGACCCCTGAAATAACATTAAATTTCCTAGCTGCTTTATCACAACCTTTGATAAGTGATTTGTGAACGACCCAAATTTCAGAAGCCAAGTTATAATTAAGTCTTGCTATTTTAGATCGTATGTTATGTTTGTAAAATACTCCGTGTTTGTTTTCATCATCAACAATCGCATCATAACCTCCTACAATAATAACAGATTTTTTAAAAAAAATTTTGGATATAATAAGTGGTATAAGGGCATGATAATCATTAAACCATGAAACAACAATTTTTGAACTAGGTATATACAATAAAGATTTTAGCAGTTCTTTAGTTCTATTCAATATAAAATATATGGTGCTTTTATGTGGCCTTGACAAGATTCTATGAACATTATATCCTAGTGCCTCAAAAATATAGATGTCTGATTTAACAAAACTTCTATTTATTGAGTAACAAAGTGTAATGTTTTGTTTCAAGCGTTTATTGTTTTTAATTTATCGGCAATTTTTCTGTCATTAGATAACCTAGGTACTTTGTTTTGTCCTCCAAGTCTTCCAACAGATTTCATGTAGTTATTAAATCCTCCTCTTTCTACAGAAATCACCTCTAGGCTTTTTAGTATTTTTCCATCAATTAGATCTTTGTAGTATATGTTTTGATTTATCATTTCATTATCCAGCGATTTGGTAAATGCCGACATGTCCTCTGGTAAATTCTCAAATTCTACATACCATTCATGATGCGGAAGCATATCTATAGGATTAATGTTTGGCGCAACTGTAAACTCTCTAATTACAACATTATGAAGTTTTGTAGCTGCCTCCATTGCTTTCTCAACCTCCTCAGAAATTACATGTTCCCCAAAAGCTGATAAAAAATGTTTTATTCTTCCTGAAACTATAATTCTGTATGGGTCTATTGATGTAAACTTGATTGTATCTCCAATATTGTAAGACCATAATCCTGCTGATGTTGATATTATCAAAAGATAATTTACATCCAGTTCTACATCTTTAATAGATATTCTGTCATACTTACCACTAAGAAAATCTTCTGCTTTTATAAACTCATAGAAAATATCATTGTTTAGCAGTAGGAGAAGATCTGTTTGATCTTTATTGAACTGGTCCTGATAACCAAAAAACCCTTCAGAGGCAGGAAAGGTAGCCAAGGTGTCTATGCTCTTTCCAAATAGTTTATCAAAAATTTGTCGATACGGCTCATAGCTTACACCACCATATACATATAGTGAAAGATCAGGAAAAACTTGAGAAATTGTTTTGCCTTTTTTTAAAACAATTTTTTCAAAATACATTTGCACCCAAGATGGGATTCCCGCAATTATTGTCATTTTCTCTCCAACTGTCTCTTGGATTACAGCTTCTACTTTTTCTTCCCAATCTTCAATACAGTTGGTTGTCCATGATGGTTTTCTGTTACGAAGAAAAAGCTTCGGTACATAATGAGCACTAATTCCGGAAAGCCTTCCGTGATATATTCCTTGTTTCTTGTCTAGTTCTGGGCTCCCTTGCAGAAACATATGTTTACCATTTAGGGGTGTGAAATTTTTTGTTTTAAGGAAATAATTTAACAAAGCGTCTCGCGCAGATCTAATATGTGTTTTTATAGACTCTTTGGTAATAGGAATATATTTTGCTCCTGAAGTAGTTCCACTTGTTTTTGCAAAGTATAATGGCTTACCCGGCCATAAAATATCTTTTTCACCATTAACTACTTTCTCAATATAAGGCCTTAGCTCTTCATAGTCTCTTACAGGAACCTTTGCTTTATACTGTTCATAAGACTTAATATTTTCAAAGTCATGGTTTTTTCCAAACTCAGTTTCTACACCATTTTTTATAAGTTTTTTAAATGTGTTTGTTTGCCATTTTATTGGATTATCAATCCATTTTTTGTTTCGTCTTTTTACAAGATGGGCGTATAAAATTGCAATTATTGTTTTCATCTAGAATTCAATATAACTCTGTGGATCAACTGGTTCCCCCTGATACCAAAGCTCAAAATGTAAGTGTGGTCCTGTAGTTAGCTCTCCAGTATTTCCAGTAAATGCAATGATTTCTCCAGTTTCTACTCTTTCCCCCTGAGACTTGACCAATGATGAGTTATGTTTATATATTGAGGTAAGACCGTTTAAGTGTTCAATGATAATTACATATCCTGTTTCAGATGTCCATTCAGAAAAAACTACAATTCCTTCACTAATTGAATGAACAGGTGAGTTCTGAGGCATAACAATATCGACACCGTAGTGTTTGTTTTCTAGGTCAAAGCCTGAAGAAAGTCCTCCACTTACAGGTGGAAATAAAACTGTAGTAAATCTTTCTCCTAAAATATCAAAAGCATTGTATTTGTCTTCTTCTTCAACTATTGCCCTTAGCAAAGAATCTTCTTCATTTGGTTTAATAAGCTCAAGCTCAACTGCATTATTTTGAATTCTGATACTATCTTGATTAAGATCTTCAAAGGAAATATTTCCTGCAAGCATATCCTTCAATGCATTTATATATCTAGACTGCATTATATAAAGGGTTTCAAGGGAGTCCAATTTTAAGGCATTTTCTATTGAATTTTCTCTTAATTCAACACTCGTATAACCTCTAAAGTATTCTTTAAGGGGGGTAAAATATATTACCAAAAAAGATGTTGAAAGCAAAAGGATAAACGCAAATAATAATGAAACAAGTAAACTTGAAGTTGAGGAAGAAAAAAGTTTTTTCTTTTCCAGAGTTTTTTCATTAACTAAAAGGATATGAAACCTTGTAGAAAGCTTTTCAAATAAGGTGTTTTTTTTCTTTTTTGGCATTAATGCAAATATATGTATAGTTAGTTAGAAGTTATTATCTGTTTAATAAATTCATATTACAAAAAATAATTCTTTAAATTTGTTTTTGGAACATAGTTCCATAAATATTCAAATATGATAGGTGGACCTCAAATTATTCTAATTATTATTGTCGTTCTTCTACTTTTTGGTGGTAGAAAAATTCCTGAACTTATGAGGGGACTTGGAAGTGGAATTAAGGAGTTTAAAAAAGCTACGAAAGAGGAAGAAGAAGAAACAAAAGAATAGTATTCTAATTTACTTGCTTCATAGTCGTTATTATAGTGTTTAATTCAAACATATAATCTCTCTTGCTCTCTGAAGGTGCAAAAGAAAACCCTTCAATCACAATGTTTCTTTTATTTAAAGTGTCTTTAATGATATAGTTTACGTATGGGCCTGCCATAAAGTCGTTTTGAACCTCCCATGTTCCTTTAGTTAGTATAGCTTCAAGATTATTGACTGTAGTTTTATAATAATATGGCAAATAGGCTCTCTCTGTTATCATATAAGAACCTGGAACTCTTCCAGGAACATAAATTTTTCCAATTGAATCTCTTATTGCAGGTATTCTTTCCTCAATTTTCTTAAGATCTATATCTAAGGGCAACGTGTAAGCTATGATGTTTAGATGTCCTTTGTAAACTTCCTTTTCAATCCATACAAAATTAGTTGTGTCTTTTACAGTTTTATAAGCATCTGGAAAGGTCATAGATATACCAAACCTATCTGCTAGCTCTTTATCTTTATTTAAAGCTTTTGACATTCTTCTGATCTTTTCTAATCTTTCATTCTCGTTTATTGATCTTAAAAGAAGGTCTTTATTCTCATCAAAATAAAACTTCATAACTTCTTCATCTTCTCCTGTAATAAGTCCTGCTATCTGAGGTCTTGCCCACAAATTTTTAATCAATCTAAAACCTTGATTGGATGTGTCTTTCTTGAAAAAAACTATATTTCTTCCACTCCTAGCAAATCCTGTAAAAATAGATGGGTCAAGATGATATAAATCATATTTTGGTTCATCAAAAGGGAGGCCTTCATAGGGCTCCATTAATATGTTTCTTATATCCGTTCCTAATGATTTGCTCCATAAAGCTTGAGGCATAACCACTGTTAATGAATTA
>Ga0255759_10004833_pt1 | contig 11582 bp, 9 predicted proteins | sample 101ome_20_FD_179959 | JGI IMG/M metagenome (GOLD analysis project Ga0255759, IMG submission 179959) | Coastal salt marsh microbial communities from the Groves Creek Marsh, Skidaway Island, Georgia - 101404AT metaG (version 2) | ecosystem: Environmental > Aquatic > Marine > Intertidal zone > Salt...
CCGACACGCCTCGCCCAACCACATCTCCCCCAGGCCCCTAAATCCCCTAAAGGGGACTTTTATGCTTTTGGGTTGTTAACACGACTGCATCTAAACTTAACCCATTGCTATGGGGCCACCTAAACGCCTCGCCCAACCTCAAGTCCCCTTTAGGGGATTTAGGGGCCTAGGATTAGAGGCATTTCATGATCTAAAATCTCAGAATAACCATAAATATTATTAAAAAATCATAATTTATTTTTAAATAAAAAGAGTATTTACAGTTGATATTTTATATTTATTGCGATATAATTATTTTTATATTATTAAATAAATTGCTGAAGAGCATAAAACTAGAGGAGAAAAAAATGAACGGTTGTACAACACCACATTCATCATCACATAGAGCAAGCAGTCCTGCAGCATCTACAAGAAGTCCTAGGTCTGCTACACCACCACGTAGAATGCAACCAGACAACCGTTCTGGGTTTTCTACACCAACTAGATCAACTAGATCAACTAGATCAACTGAACCTATCGAACCACCCGAAGCACCGAAAATTGAGCCCGAACAGAAAATAATAAATGAATATATGGGTAGATTAAACGGTTTATTAAGTATACTTAATCCCACTGCTGGAATAGAGACAATACTCGAAGAATTCGGTCCGATTTATGAACAATATAAACACATTCTTCCCGCGCATATATTTAAAAAAGAAAATAATTTTAGTCTGCCTGAAGATCTTCGGACTGAAGTATCTAGATTTGTTACGGGACCTACAAGTCTAATTAATAAATTAGATCAATCAGGTATCTTTTCGAGAATGAGAAACCTAGATGAGGCTCGTCGAGCTGAGTTTTTTAATACTATTATTCGATTGTGCGATATGTTAATTGCTGAAACTGAACTAATAGAAAATGATGGCCATCCCCAGATAAACCGGTTAACGAAGCAGACGCTTATTAATAATCTAAGAATGAATAATACTTCATTAAAAAGCCGTAAAGAGAAACTTAAAATTTTAAAGTTTTTTATGCAATGTGCATTAGCCCACCAACGCGCATTAGCCCACCATAGACCTGAAGAAAATCAAGAAGCAAATCAAAATCAAGAAGCACATGAAACTTTTTATGATTTGATAGCCCAGGCCCGTGATTGTATCAGTGTACCATTGGCGGACACAACCTTCTTTAGACACGACACTCCACCCCCCCTTTGACCACATTAACGCAGGGCCAAACTGAAGGTGAAATTGCACCTGCGTAATTCAGTGAATTACATCGTTATCTTGACCCAGTCTATGGACATAATATTCAAGGTCCCACAATGACACTTACCACGGCGGGGCCCTTATAGTAGCCCCCATCTTATCCAATCCAACCGTTCCTCTTAAGCCAATAAGCAACCCCGTCTGTTGCTCAGTCAACTAAGCAGTTCATTAGCGCACAAACTCCCCCTAGCCCCTAAATCCCCTAAAGGGGACTTGTAATACAATCTCAATATACAGTAGTTGTTAACAATCCAAAAGCATAAAAGTCCCCTTTAGGGGATTTAGGGGCTTAGGGGATTTAGGGGCCTGAGGGATTTAGGGGCCTAGATACACTGACCCCAGCTAAAAAGACTGAAAACCGCTCTTTTTTTTCTTGACTGAATTAGAGGTATTTCATGATCTAAAATCTCAGCAATAGCCATAAATATTATTAAAAAATCATAATTTATTTTTAAATAAAAATAGTATTTACAGTTGATATTTTATATTTATTTCAATATAGTTATTTTTATATTATTAAATAAATTGCTGAAGAGCATAAAGCTAGAGGAGAAAAAATGAGCGTTCATACAACACTACCTGTAACACCACGTGGAGCAATAAATAAAGAAAACTGGCCCCCTAACTCCCCCGGTGCACCACAACAAAGTGCCGGACACAGTTTTGAAACACCACCACCACAACGTAACCAAGACGGTCTTACACCATCACCACCAAGTAGTAGACAACGACCTGGTACACCTACAACTCAAGGATTTCGAAAACCTGCCCTTGTTTTACAACAGAAGGACATGCCTGAAGATTTAAAGAACATCCTTAACAAAACAAACCTAACCGAACCCCAAAAAGAGATCATAAATGCTTTAAGAGATAACCCTGAAATAATAATTACAGGCTCAGCAGCAATAGCAATATTGCAGGCCTATTATCTTAATTCCGAAGATAATTTTAAAAGTGAATTAACACCAAATGATGTCGATATACTAAAAGGAGACTATGAAGGAAAGAACTCTGGACCAATAACCCCCTTAGATGGAACCGCAAAAATCAAAGGTAAAACAGAAGAAATTAATATCTCAGTAGAACACTGTCGCGAGACAACCACCTCTAATGATGCGTTGTTTATAAATATATATGGCCTAAAGGTACATTGCCCTGAACAACTACTAGAGAAGTATACTCATCACAAAGATCATAAAAAAGAAACCGGAGAAACCAAATTAAACATATTAAAAGACATCAACAAATCCATGAGAAAAGCCGTATTGCATTCACATCACGCGTATTTGAGTCAATAATTTAACGAGCTTAAAGAAACCAGCACCAGTGGGTCAGACGAAGTAATTAAATGTAGCTGAGACATTATCCGTAATGATTTTGATGCGTTGTTGAACGACTAACTAACAATTTGCTCTTAGCTAAATCCGTATGTAGTAAATCTACTAAGTCTCTTTACCAACCCAGTTGGTCCCACCCGGGACTAACCGGGGCCCCTTATAGTAGACCCCCCATTTATGCTAAACTAGTAGCTATGATAAACAAAGAGCAAACACAAAACAAAACAGAATCATCCGAAACCAAATCAACCGTCGATATTTTCGAAGAATCGTTGATTATGCACAAAAACCTAAAAGGCAAGTTGCGCGTTCGAAGCAAGTTGGAAATCAACACCCGCCACGACCTCGCCCTGGCCTACACCCCCGGTGTCGCGCGCATCTGTGAAACCATCGCTCAAGATCCCGCCAGTGTCTACGACCTCACCATTAAAAATAATACCGTCGCCGTTGTCACTGACGGATCCGCCGTCCTCGGCCTAGGCAACATTGGCCCCGAAGCCGCCCTGCCCGTTATGGAAGGCAAATGCATGCTCTTTCGAGAATACGCCAAAATCGACGCGTTTCCCATCTGCCTAACCACCCAAGATACCCAAGAAATCATCGAAACCGTCCGGCGGATTGCCCCCGTTTTTGGCGGCATTAACCTCGAAGACATTGCCGCCCCTCGATGTTTTGAAATCGAAACCGCCTTGCAAGACCTCGGCATCCCCGTCTTTCACGATGACCAACACGGGACATCCATCACCCTGCTCGCCGCTCTAATGAACGCCGCAAAGCTAACCGGCAAACGCCTATCCGACCTAACCGTCGTGATTAACGGCGCTGGGGCTGCCGGCACCGCCATTGCCGAACTCCTGTTGGGCCACGGATACCCCGATACAGAAGCCGTCAAGCAAGTATTCATTTGTGACCGAACGGGTATCTTATCCCCAGATCGACCCGATATCAGCACCCTGCCGGCCAAACGATCCTTAGCAACATTAACCAACCCCGGTTGCAAAAATGGATCCTTGGCCGATGCCCTCGTGGGCGCCGATGTATTTGTGGGCGTGAGCAGCGCCAACTGTGTAACCCAAGCCATGGTCCGAACCATGAATCCCGACCCATTCATCTTTGCCATGGCCAACCCTATTCCTGAAATCATGCCCGATGACGCCAAAGCAGCGGGTGCCGCCGTGGTTGGCACCGGCCGAAGCGATTTTAACAACCAAATTAACAACGTGTTAATTTTCCCAGGGATCTTCCGAGGCGCCATCAATGCCCGATCCGCAACTATTACCCCCAAAATGAAGGTGGCTGCCGCCAAAGCCTTGGCTCAGTCTGTGCGCGATATTACCCCCGAGGCTGTGATCCCATCGGTGTTGGACAAAGATGTCTCGTATCAGGTCGCCAAAGCCGTTGAGGCCGCCGCAGGTAGCTAGTCCTCCCCCCACCGATCACACAACCAGTCGACCTCCGAATCCCACGGCGCTTGGGGCTTTTCGGCTGCAGCAGCGTTATGGGTATTGAGCTGGTTGAGAAACTCCGTGCATCCGTGCACCGGACACCCCTGCCGTCGAACCACTCGGGCTAAGGCACGGTCATCGGTGACCACAATCTGAGCATCTGGATGTGCGCACTGGGCCGTTTTTTCAATAATGTACTCGTCTGCAGACTGGTCCGCTGGCGTAAAAACGACGGTGTACTTGCGCTGGCGCTCATGCGAAACATCCCAATCATGGCCATCAAACACAATCCAATAATGGGCGGCTGACCCCTTAGCGTTTATATACGCAATAAATTGCTTTTCTTTATCGGCATCGGATAGGGCTAAATTTGGCATGGCCCCAATGATGTTGTATGCATCCAGCCAATACTGCATGGGTTAGAGCAACATACGAACCAAGGGAATCATAAAGACCCGAATAATTGGCATCAACACACCCAAATAGGCCAACATGAAAATCAAAGCAAAGCCGTAGGGCTCGATGCGATACAACGTTTCTCGGATGGACGGTGAAGCCCAATGCATCAGAATTTTTGAGCCATCCAACGGGGGAATCGGGATCAAATTAAACACCATCAAACCACTGTTAATCACAATGGCTTGCTGGCAAATCACAATGGCTGCGGTAACATCGCCCACACCCGCCCACAGGGGAATGATTTTGAGCCCCAGGCTAGCCAACCAGGCCAAAACCAGATTGCTCACCGGACCGGCCAATGCAACGAGCATCATGTCTCGGCTGGGATTGGCAAAATTTCGGGGATTGACCGGCACCGGCTTTGCCCAACCCAACCAGACCGATGCCCCAGTCACCATCATCAACATGGGCAACAAAACCGAGCCCAGCCAATCCATATGAACCAGGGGATTTAACGACAAACGACCCATGGCCCGTGGGGTAGAGTCCCCCAGATAATCCGCCGCATAGCCGTGCGCAACCTCGTGCACAATCACCGAAACCAATAAAATTAAACCCAAACTAAGTGTCATTGGTATCCTCCCACGCCTGCTGATAGGCCGCTTTTAATTGTTTCGTGTCCAAATGCGTATAAATCTGAGTGGTTTGAATGGACCGATGGCCCAACAACGCCTGAATCCCCCGCAAATGGGCCCCATTTTCCAATAAATGTGTCGCAAATGAATGCCGCAAGGTATGCGGAGACAGCGACACGCCCACACACCGAGCTTGCCGAATCACCACTTGATAAATAATTTGGCGGGTAACCGGCTTTCCCTGCATGGTTACCATCATATAGGGCGAATTGCCGTCGGGACGTTCGGACTCATACGCCTCCAAGCACGTGCGTACCCAGGCATTAAACGGAACCAAGCGATGCACCTGGCCCTTGCCAATGACACGAATAATGCCATCGGCCCAATCCACGTGCTCGCGCCGCAACTGCGCCACCTCAGACACCCGCATCCCACACGCATACAAAAGCGCCAGCATCAGGGCATCCCGCTTGGGGGTTCGGGAGTGTATGGGTTGGGTTAAAAAGGCTTGCGCTTGCGCTTGGGACAATACCGTGGGCAACCGACGCGGCAAGGTCGGCATTGCACCGGTTGATCCCGTTTCAAGCCCCAAAAACTGACGATACAATCGAATGGCCGCCCACTTGCGCCGAACCGTTGCTTTGGCATACCCCCGGCTGCCCAAGTAATCAGCGACGCCAGCGAGGTCCTCACAGCCATTGCAGTGAGCCAAAATAGCGGTAATATCCGATTCATACGCGGCTATTGTCATCGGCGCCAAACCTTTTTCAATACGCAAATAGGCCAAAAACGTGTCCAAGTGTGTCACACCGCCACCCCAAGCACTACCCGTGAGCGCGGATAAACCCTGTTTTCTTGATATTGCACGCATAAATTCAGTATACTGTTTACCATGTATGCACTATATAGCGTAGCACACATTGTCGCAAGTTCTGTACCCTGCTCGCACCCTCGGCACGGTACTTAAACAAGGAGATCGTATGGAAAAAATTGCAATTATTGGCGTTGGATATGTTGGCTTAGTCACCGGAACCTGTTTGGCTGAATTGGGCAACCACGTCACCTGCATTGATTTGGACAAAGAAAAAATTGAACAGCTCAACCAAGGCATCGCCCCCATCTACGAACCCAACTTAAATACCCATATTCAAAAAAACATTGCTGAGAAACGCCTACTGTTTAGCACAAATTTGGCCCAAGCCTTGATTTCGCATGACATTGTTATTGTGTGCGTTGGAACCCCCATGGATGACGACGGCAGCGCCGATATGTCCGATTATTTTAGCGTTTTGAAAGCCATTGCAGATTTTATCAAAGACACACGACCCGTTAGCCGAAAAATTATTGTCAACAAAAGCACCGTGCCGGTTGGTACTGGGAAAAAAGCCGAGTTGTTTTTGCTGGAAAACGGCGTGTATCTATCTGAATTTTCAATTGTATCCAACCCAGAATTTTTGCGTGAAGGGTCTGCGGTCCATGATTTTTTCCATCCCGATCGGATCATCATTGGCGGCAATGACACCGAGTCTGTAAAACGGGTCCAATCCATTTATCGCTCGTTGTATCGCTCGCGAAACCCCATTATGTTAACCAGCATTGAAGCCGCTGAATTAACCAAATATGCCGCCAATGCGTTTCTGGCAACTAAAATATCGTTTGTGAATGAAATTGCCAATTTGTGCGATACCTTGAACATTGATGTATCCCAGGTCACCAAAGGCATTGGCGCAGACAACCGAATCGGCCGATACTTCTTGCATCCTGGACCGGGTTACGGCGGCGCCTGTTTCCCCAAAGATACTCAGGCATTGGCCTTCATTGGCAAAGAAAACGGTGTGGATCTCAAAATTGTGAACGCTGCTATTGAGATTAACAACAACCAGGTTAGCATTATCGTTGAAAAAATTCGGAGCTTGGTGGGCGATTTAACCGGCAAACACATTGGCTTATTGGGCCTCTCGTTTAAACCCGAAACAGACGATATTCGCAACGCCCCAGCCTTGGCCTTGATCGAACTGTTGCTCCAAGAAGGGTGCAGCATTTCCGCCTACGACCCCGTGGCCATGCCCAACACCCAAGCCGAAATCGGCGCCCGCATTCAATACGCCAAAGACTCCTATCATGCCGCCAACGATGCCAATGCCATTGTATTAATGACCGAATGGAATCAATTCCGGCTGCTGGATCTTCAAAAACTCGCCGATGCCGTCCGTGAAAAAAACTTTGTGGATGCCCGCAACGTTTACGAAGTGCGCGCCATGCACGATCATGGATTCAGTTACCGAGGCGTGGGTCGCCACAGCAGCGATGGCGAAAAAACCGTGCATTTGGAAGACATCGAACTGAGCTACGGCGGATTGTCTGATTTCTAACGATTCCCTTGGCACTCTGAGTACAAAAAAAACAATTTTTGATTTGGGTGCTGGCGGAGCCAAGCAACGGTTATAAAAACCATTCAAGCTCAAAGCCCCGCCAGCTTGAGGGGTATTTATAGTATAGCAACTCCATTCGATATATGCAAGTGTTTTTTATTCTGGCAAAAATACATACAGCTGCCAGGCCTGAAATGCTTGCTGAGCCATGGCCTGAACATCGGCATCTGTATAGGTAGACAACCGGGTTAATTGGGTCTCATGCGTATCCAGGGGCAGCCCCCATAATTGGTACCGGGCCGCTTGATGCACCCGTGCGGATGGCGGATCGTGCGCTTGCTGATAGGCATAGCGTATCTGGGCTTGGGCCCGTTCGCGCTCCTTAGGGTCTAGACCGGCTGTTTTTAAAAGCTCAACCGTGTCCACCAGTTGCTGCTGAACGGTTGCAACGGATTCGGGGGTTGTGAGTGCGTAAATATAAAAGATCCCGTGATCCCGATAAAACTGAGGCACCCCGTGCACTACATACACCAGCTCTTGCCCCCGCAACAGGGGATGTAGGCGACCACCCGGATACTGCATGCCGGCCAAAACCGTATCCAGCATCTGCCAATCCATCTGGGCATCCGGATCATCCATAGCCGCAGCATCCACAGCCAAAATAACGGCAGCCACCGGCTGTTTGAGTGTCTTGGTATGGCTATCCTGAACGCGTTTGGGCGCCATGGCGATTTGAGGCCTTGGGGGGCTTTTAACGCCATGTCCAAATAAATCCTGCATTTGGCTTTGCATGCGAGCGGGATTAAAATCCCCACTCACACTAATCACCAACGGCGCTTGCTGCAAGGCCCGATATACCGAGCGCAGGCTGTCTGGGGTTAATGCGGCCACATCCGATTCCTCGCCATCCAGGGGAATGGCATAGGGATGCCCCTGAAAAAAATGTGCCCGAACTTGGGCAAAGGCATCGCTGGCCCAGTGATCCCGCCGTTTGCGAATGCGGTCCAGCAACAGCCGTTGCTCAACAGCCACATCATCCGGATCAACCACCGGATCATATAGGGCTGTATGCACGTGTTGAATCAGCGTGTGGATAACGCCCGGTGACGCTGTCAACTCAATGACGGATTCATCATGCCCCATGGACAAGCCCACCTGCGCCCCCACCGATTCGGCATACTGGCTTAACCGATTGGCCCCCAAGCCAAATAATTGACTGGCTAGGGCGCCGGCACCCGGGGGTTCAGACGCCGACCCATGCAAGAATCGAAACACAACCCGTACGGCAGGGTCGGATGCATCGGACTGACTGAATACGGGCACCCCATTGTTTAGGGTTGCACGGCGATACTCCCCGGTATCCCCGGCGGTGCTTTTGGCCTCAGTCCAGGGAACAAGCCGTGTTGTCATGGGCATGTGCTGGTGAATATACGCCTGCCAAACGCGCGTTAAATCAGCCGCTGTCACCGACGCAAATTGACGGGCATAGTACCCATAAAACCCAGGCCCTCCAGTGGCCAAATGCGATTGAGCCAATCGATCCAATCGATCCGGTAGCGCTTGACTGAGCAGGGCATCCGCCGCTAATTTTTGTTGTTTGGCTCGCCGAATGGCTGCGCGTTTAACTGTCACCGTATTCAGCGTTTCGTAGACCGCTTGAATGGCGGCCTCGCGCTGATTGGGATCCACCGACAGCTGAATGTCAAAATAACCCGTCACGCCCACAGGGGTGACTGAATGCACGGATACGGCATTGGCCACCCCTTGCTTAATGACCAACTGTTGGTGCAACAACGACTCACGCCCATGGCCCAAGATATAGGCCAATAAATCCAACGGATATAAATCCGGATGCGCCAAGTCAACCGTCGGAAAGCGAATGGATACGCGCTCAACCGCTGTGGGGCCTTCCACCACCAACTCCCGGGGCATCATCACCGGCTTGGGTTGAACCATGGGCATCGCCGGAGCCGTGGCATGCGCTTGCTGACCAAACGCTGCCGCTATACTGGCCTTCACGGCCGCTACATCCACCGCACCCCCAACCAAAACAATCATATTCTCGGGAACATACTGACGCTGATAGTAGGCTTGCAAATCCGCCGGCTGCAACGCATTAAACCGCCCCAGACGCCCCAAAATGGGATGTTCAGCGACCGTGCCGGCATAAAAATTTTCTTGTGAATACCGATACACCAACCGGTTGGGATCCGCCCAGGCCCGTTGCATTTCTTGTTGAATAACCCCACGCTCCCGCTCAACTTCTTGGGGGTCAAACGCACACGCAAACAACCATTCCCCCATAATTTCAATGGCTGCCGTCACCGACTCCGGCCCCGTATTAATAAAATAACCCGTATGGTCATCGGTTGTATACGCATTAAACGCCCCGCCCAAATAATCTATTTTTTCTGAATACATCTGCTCCGAGCGATGCGTCGTTGACCCGCCCGCAACCACATGTTCTAAGTAATGCGAAATGCCTGAGCCCGCCCATGGTGACTCGGTTAGTCCGCCCGCTTTGACCACCACACGCACACTGGCCACCGCCGCTTCAGGATCCGCCACAATATACACATAAGCGCCGTTATCCAATTGATAGGCATGCCGTTGCGATTCGGCGCACAGCACCCCACTGCCAACCAGCCCCCAAACCATGAACCCAAGCCCCAGCAGTCCGATTCGCCATCGTTGAATCTTGAGTCCCATATACTCGCTCATGCTACCATGCCCACACAGCAATCGCCAACCAACGGCTTACACACCCGTAAGCCCTTGGATCATGACCGTATCATCAAACTGGTGCACATGGGTATGCGAATAACGCAAACACCGGTCCAATGCGTCTGGGCTGTTGCCACCCCACCCCCGTGAGCCACCCAAAATACACGGGGCAATCATCACCATCAACTCATCCACAACCCCCGCTTGGAGCAACTGATTGGCGACAATTCCACCCCCTTCCACGAGTAAATAAGGGGATCCCCACACGGCACTTATGGGTTCCGATGGGCCAAGGGTCCCGTTGGCGTTGACCCGCTGAACATGGGTAATCCCTGCGGTGGATAGCGTTGTCGTGTACACGGGCCGATCCACAGCAAATAAACGCGTGTCGCACAATCGCTTGGGGGTATTGGGGTCTCGGGAAGCCACAATGACAGCCGGTGCCTGCGCATGCTCAACCCCATGCCGAATGGTTAATTCTGGATCATCCATCCAAACGGTTTGCGCACCCACCACAATCGCATCCACAGCGTTGCGAATTTGGTGAACATACCGACGCGCCGATACACTGGTTAAGTACGCACTATCGCCATTATCCAAGGCCAGCTTGCCATCCAAACTTTGCGCCAATTTTAAGGTAATAAAAGGCGCATCCGACGTGGGCCGATGAAACGCTGGGTTTAAGAACCGTGCATGGTCGGCCAATACCCCCCCCGTGACACCAATGCCCGCCGCTTCCAATACGGACTGGGCCGGCAACCGGCGAACGTGCGGACTGGGGTCATCCACCGCCCACACAACATGGGCAATGCCAGCCGAAATAATTGCGTCACAACACGGCGGCGTTTTCCCCCAATGGGTACACGGCTCCAACGTAACATACAAGGTCGCCCCCTGAGCCAAATCCCCCGCTTGATCCAAGGCCAACACCTCCGCATGCGCACACCCCGCCCGCACATGCACGCCATCGGCCACCCACTGGCCATCTCGGATGACTGCGGCGGCAACCACGGGGTTGGGTGCCCCTAGCCCCCGATAGGGATGGGCTTTTTGAATTAACGCCCGCATCACGGCTATGGGATCGCGCCACGTCATGGTGCATACACTCGGTCATACACCAACACCGATTCGTTGTAATAGATTCGAATTTTTGTCCCCGACACAACTGGCACCACCACATCAAACACATCCCCCGGTGGGTGTATTCCTGTATACACCGTCACAACATCCGTCTCTTGGGCCTCAATACGCACCGATTGGGTTGCCCAGTCCGAGGGAACCCAGCCAGACACAACCACATCGACCACCGCTTGTTGGGTGAGCGCAGACAGGTCCATATTGGGCGTCACGTGTCGGGTTAAGGGCAAGCCCAAACTGGGTACGACGCTTAGGGTATTGTCGGTAACCGTCGCATTGG
>Ga0255759_10004864_pt1 | contig 11540 bp, 10 predicted proteins | sample 101ome_20_FD_179959 | JGI IMG/M metagenome (GOLD analysis project Ga0255759, IMG submission 179959) | Coastal salt marsh microbial communities from the Groves Creek Marsh, Skidaway Island, Georgia - 101404AT metaG (version 2) | ecosystem: Environmental > Aquatic > Marine > Intertidal zone >...
TGGGCGATGCGAAGACGAGAGAGTGCGTGGTGGTGGACGCGTGCTGGGATGTGGAAGGTATCGTAGAATTTGTAGAGAATGATAAGATGAAGTTAGTCGGGGCGGTGGCGACACATTATCACTTCGACCACGTTGGTGGGACTCCACCGGCGCCTTGGAGTGCACTCGGGATTAAGGTACCGGGATTAGCGAGTATTTTGGAAAAGTATGAGAAGGATGCGAATTTCTTGGCGCACGTGCCGGTTCACGACGCTGAGAGGATTTTAAGCGATAATCCAACGATTAAAGATACGAGAGTGCAAATGTACGAAGACAACTCGACGCAAACGATAGGAAGAAAGAAGATGCGATGGATGCACACGCCTGGTCACTCTCCCGGGAGTTCAGTTTTGATTTTTAGCGGGGACATAGAGTCTGGGACTGGGAAAGGTCAAGGAATCGTGTTGAGCGGTGACACGATATTTCCCGGATCGTGCGGTAGGTTAGACATGCCAGATGGGAGCGTAGAGAAAATGTACGAAAGCATGAAGAAATGCAGGCAATTGCTGGATAAGAATTGCGTCGTCTACCCAGGTCATGCGTATAACGGAAATTTCTCCACCATCGGAAGAGAGTGTTCGAGCGGAATGTTGAGGGAAATGTCCAAAGAGCAGTGGATGGCGATGCATAGCAGATGATGTAGTTTTTTGTAGCACTTCGTACCGAAGTAGATATATCATATAGACTCACTTTTTCGACGACGTTTCTTTCTTTTGTTCTTTCGGTTCTTTCGATGTCACTGGCGGCGGCGGTGGGGGTGGTGGTGGTGCTTTTTCCTTCCCTTTCGTCCTGTCTTCTTTCTTTTGCTGTTGTTGTTGTTGTTGTTGTTGTTGTTTTTGTCCTATTCCTCTCCCTCCGCTCACGCGAGGGGAAGTACTGGCGGCGGTTGTTGTCGTCACTTTTTTCTCCTTCTCCTCTCCCTTTTTACCCTTAGTCTTTTCCTCCTCTTTCTCAGTCGTCAAATCTTTCCAGTTCACGCACACTCGATCTACGATGCCGAACTCTTTCGCACTCTCGGCGAAAAGATACGTGTTTCTATCTAAAGCTTTTTCCACCTCCTCGAACGTTTTCCCAGTGGTCTCGACCAACGACATCGTCAGCGCGTTCCTCGTTTCCTCCGCTTTCGTCGCTTTAATCAATATATCACTCGTCATTCCGCTCATCGAATGGTGCGGCTGATGGATCATAATCCTCGCGTTTGGCGCGCAGAATCTCCGACCTTTCTCGCCCCCCGCTAACAAAATCGCCGCCATCGATTCCGCGTGACCAACCGCGTACGTAACTATCGGTGCATCCAGTGCTTTCATGGTATCCAATATAGCATACCCACTCGTAACCACGCCTCCGCCGGAGTTTATCACCATAACAATCGGCAGCTTTGGGTTCTCGTTGTTCAAATGGACGAGCTGCGCCACCACCCGGTGCGATAACCGGTCGTCTATGGTTCCGGTCACGAACACCGTTCTCGCTTTGTTGTGTAAATTGAACAGTAAATCTGCTTCCGATTTAGGTGCGCTCCCATTTCCAGACGACGAATCTTTCTTCTCTTTCTTCTCTTTCGTAGTAGTACTAGTAGTACTAGTAGTGCTGCCAGTCGGTTCGGTCTTCGAAGACGGCAGAGGAGGCGCCGTCGTCGTCTCTGTTCCTCCTCCTCCTCCTCTATCTCCTCCCAAAGCTTCTCTCATCGCTTTCTCGGTCCTTTTCTGGTATTCCATGCCTAACGTGAGACACCCAAACGTCAACCCGAGCGTTCCCACGATCGGCGCGAACCACGAAGACGGAGAAGAGGAAGAAGAAATGGAAGAAGAAGAAGAAGAAGAAGAGGCTGACGCATCCGTCGCGTAAAATCTTCGACCAACCGAGGAAGCGCGTCGTCCTCCAAAAGCGACCACTTCGCCTCCTCTCGAGAAAGAGGAAGATAAAAAGAGCGCGCGCGCTTCTCTCGCGAGCGCGGCAGCTGCAGAAATGCACCGCATCTTATTCTCTCTCTCTATGTATTTATAATAACGCGTTAATGTTGATGTTGATGGTGTTGATGGGACAAAAAGTTCGTTAAAAAAATGGAGGTTTTGGTTGCTCCAATCGAGAAGAGAAGAAGGGAGAGAGAAGAACTGAAGAGAGAAGAACGCGAAAGCAAAAAAAAAAACTTTGATGGTTTGTACACACGTTTGGTTTTTGCAAACGAAAAATACGTTTTGGAAGTCGAAAAACGTACTCCCGAACCAAAAATTTGGGTCGAGGCGTTTTTGGTTCTCACCCGGTTTTGCCAAGCTGGCAGCTGATGGGGGGGGGCACACAAAAGCCAAAAAAAAAAATGCCACATGGCATCTCCCCCTCTTCGCGTCTGATAAATTAAGTCCATCTCTCTCTCTTTTCTCGTTCCAGGCAGCACAATTTGAGAAGGAAACCCACGCACCTACGCATCACACTTGTTGAAGAAGGGAAGTCAAAGTTTCGCGCGTTTAATAAACACACACACACACACACGCAACAAGAGAGAGAGAAAAAGAGGATGTCTCGCGCGTCGTGTTCTTCTGTTTCCGCGAGGACCTCTTCCTACTCTCGCGCGTTGTTGGCGAAGAAGAAGAAGAAGATGATTAGTGAGAAGATGTCTGTTTGTTGTGTGTGTGGGACAACACCCAATTCCCCTACTTTTTCCCGCCAAAAAACTGGCCCAAAATCGATGTCGCCCAAAAACCCACGATCCCATGTCGCAAAAATTTTTCGTGCAGAAATCAGTGAGGGGCCTCATTTCGAAAAAGGCGATGTACAAGACGAAAGGAGACCTAGTCAACGCGTTCAAGACGGTGACAGCAGAGCAAGATAGAGGTTTCATTCGCAGACTTTTACAGGTATTGTGATCTCTCCGCGTCATTCTCATTCTCTTTTTCTTTCTCCTTCTTTTCTTCTTTTCTTCTTTGGGGCGTTTAAAAATTTGAATTTCAAACGAAGGTGGGGGGGAACCCGGACGCTCTCTTTACAATTTGTTATGTACACACTCACACGCACATACAACCTCTCGCTATTATATAGGTGTACAAATGGAACGTAGATGCTGCCGTGAATGCGTACGTAGACAAAACTTACGATGCAGAGAGAGTGGATTCGATGCAAGATCCTGGAGAGGACGTCGAAAGTGAAATTTTGAACAGTGGGGGAGGAGAAGAAGAAAACGAAGAAGAAAACGAAGAAGAAGAAGAGGAAGAAGACGAATGGGTGGAAGTGGAGGACGACGGACCGTCGATTCAGCACAATACGACCGTCTCACCGCAGAGATCGGCGGACGGGATGGACGTTGTAAGTGAGAATGTGCGAGAGTCGAATCACGCGACGACGACGACGGCGTCGCTCGGCGAACGCGACCGGTCTGCAGCGGGAGAAGGAAACGCGGCAACCGTCACGGATTCCAGCACGGAGGGCATTACGACCGCTGGGATTCGCGAACGTCAGCGTCGAATAGACGCTTACGATATGGCAAAAGAAAAAATCGAAGATGAGCATTACGAGAAGTTTGACGAGTGGTTGCGTGATTCTACGACGGAGCTATTGGTGGAGTATGAAGGTATGATGAGAATCAGAACATTTGACGTCCACCCGAGACTTGTTGCCGTTAGATTTCTCGATCGATTTCCCGATCCCAGGTTGAAGCATGGCGTCGTAGATTCTTCAAATGAGGTCCAGGAAAACATCAGGAATTGCTTCGAGGGGGGCTTCTTTCGACAGGGATTGGGTAATGACTTTCGAGCATCGCAGAGAATCCTGCGCCACGAAATAGCGGCGTTGTGCGACTGCGACGTTGACAAAATCTCGTCCTTTCGTGATTTTGACAACCTTTTCGAGAGCGTGAAAGCGAAAGTAGAAGGAGTACTGCCGGATGTTATGGTGGTAATAAATGAAAAGAACGAAAAAGTGCAAGCCATACGTGACCACAGAGAGAAAGTCAAGGCTTTCGTCGCTAAGGTGGTTGAAAAAGAGACGGAGAAGAGTGCCGACGGGGCGGACGGGGCGTTTTGTGAGCTCATCAAAGTCTACAAACAAGATGCGTGGGCGGATGTAGCAAATATGATTGGAAATCTCGACAAGAAGTACCATTTGATCAGATTCTTGGAAAACGAGTGCGAAAAGCAAAAGCTCGAAACGATACCGGATGGAGACGGTGTTACGAAGTGGGTGGCCAAGATGGTGACACTCTTAGAAACTAAGTTGCCAGAAGCGAGAGATAAATTAAATCTTCCAAGTCGAAGATCGAAGCGAGGCGCGCTGGAAGAAGAGAATTCGATGGATGAAAATCAACAGTGTCATCAAAAACCCGCGCGCATCGAAAGAGTGACCGACGTTATCAAGGGAGCGATCGAAGCGAATGAGTTCAAGGATGCGTTGCACAACATCCGCGATTACGCCGATCTCGGCGAAGTCCTTCTCAGCGTTCGAACGAAAGAATTGTTGAAAGAAGGCATCAGTGCTTTCATAGAGGTGAGTGATCGCGCGTGCCTGTGTTGGGCCGCCATCGAGGCGGCTATAGATCCGAAGTACATGAAACGCTTCGAAGAGAAACGATATGCCATCGCTCGCCCGTTTGGGGCGACGGCATACATGCCGCGCATGCTAGCCGCGTTGGTTTCGAATGTGTGCGTCGTACATAGAAACGAGTGCCTGGAGGGTGGAGCTTACGCTAAGTACGAGAAGATGTGTTCAATCAGCGAGTCGAATGGATATTACGAAGTACTTACGCCTTTTAGAGTCACGCTCGCCGATGGTAAAGAAGTGAGTGTGGAAGGCTGCATTTTGTGCAGGAGGTTTCTTAGCACAGAAGAGACGTTACAAAGAAAGCTCGATTCTCTTACAGAAATCGGCTGTACCATCGAGCCACACCTAGCGTTTACAGCGTGCTACGAGAGTGCGTTTACCGAGTTGATGCGGCGAAGAGGATACCACGAGTATTTGAAAGGTATCCACGCGAAGCCAGAACACTGCGTGAAAACGACCATCGTTGAAAACGTCATCGGTGTGGAGGTAACCGGTGGCGGCATCGTCACCGTCGCGTTCACGCACGAGGAGAAAAATGTCCTTTTTAGGACGAACATGATTTACATGTTCAAACGCGTCGAAATGATCTCAGGCGATGATGGTCGAGGACTGACTTTCGGCGAATTGATCGAGACGCGGCGCGATGGAGACGATGGGTTGGCTAAAATTGCCGAGAAGCTGCTAGTTTGGTCCACGCAGTTACCGTGGATACATTTGGGAAAAAGCGGGAGAGAAGGTCATGCCAGGTGGAGGCGCGATATGTTCGCGTCACTCGGTGATCCGAACGCCTACAGTACCAGCGTTCTAGGCGAGGAAGTGAGCGCTCTTCGTCACATCTTGTGGCCGGGGCGTTTTCCGCAAGCGCCGTTTGAGATTTCGGAAGATGTCAGGAGAAGTGTGATGGGAGCTGTAAAGCGTTTGAGGGCGTTCGCGATGCAACATTCCACGAACAGCTTGGGATTAATGCTCTTTCTCGAGTTTTCTCAGAAAATCCCTGACATTCGCGCGCGCGACTGGTGGACTTTGGATTCATTCAAGTACGAAGTTTTAGACGCTGCTGGAGCGTTGAGCGAATCTGACGATTACAAGCAGAATAATCCGAGGTCTGCGTGGCAACGATCCCCCTGGAAGATTGATGTTATCATTAACACAATCATGGAAAAGGCGGAAAATATTCGCGAAGCCATTGAAGATCTTCAAATCGTTTCGCTTGACGCGCTTACGAAAGACGGACATGTGGATCACATCTTCAAGCGACCGCGCGGTAAAAAGGTAAGGAAAGGATTGACTTCCGACGATTGTGATTTGATTACGTCAAGGTGGGAGTGCTATACAATCTTTTGGAACGCTTTAGTCGACACCAACATTACGAAACAAAACAAATGGTGGGAGCGCAAAAAGGAGGAGTGGCGCTCCGTGGTCGAAAGCTCGCCTGAAATCATAGGAATGATCCAAGCTCGAAAAGAGGAATTTAGACAATTCCTTTTGTCCAGGCTCACTCCTCCTGATGATTACATTTGGAAAATCAACAACCCGGAATTCGAAGCGTAGAGAAAGAGCCAGATTATCGAGCGAGCAAGGAGGAGGAGTGGAGTGAAAACTTCTCCCGCATCTGTGAGGGTCGCGAGAAGACAAATACGTAGATATATATATAGAGAGAGAGTATAGAAATAGATAGAGAGATAGATAGATAGATAGAGAGAGACGAGCTGAAAAGCACGAATGTAAAACACAGAAACGCACATGTTGTACCATTGTACCTCTTAACTACTTATAATGATAACTGTCGTGGCTGATGATGACATTAACGCTGCGAGGGTAGTAAACGGTTTTCGAAAAAATATCTTCACACTAAAAAAGTACTGGTGGTGCACATAAACGAGGTGGTTCGATGCGTTAGCGGTCGAGCCGACGAGCACCTCCTCGCGTGCGTTCGTGCATTCGGCGCTCACTCACCAATGCGCGACGGTGTTGTCTGATTACGCGGTCGTCGCCCCGACATCTCTCCCGCGTTCGCATCGATTGTTTGCGTCAACCACGACAGAGTCCAAGTTCCCCGCACCCACGTCCGGCGAATCATCGTCTTCCAAGTTCTTATCACAGACTAGAACACGTACAGTCGCGTTTCGCAGACGTTACCAAAACGAAAAACATCCTTTGAGATGATGGAATTTCATCGGTACGGGAGAATGCGATCGCGGGAGTGGTGTTTAATGAACATGTAAAAAGATGTGTTGTGTCGCTCGATTGTTTTTTGTTGGGGTTGGCCCCTTTCAGGTTTTCCAATTCCCCCAGAAAAAAAAGAAAGAAAGGAAGAACCGAAGAAGAAGAAGAAGCGCTACAAATACAAAACCAACGCACTGCAATAATGCCATCACGACGACCGGAAGGTAATACGAAAGTCGTTTTCACTAGCTGGGAATCGCTATGGGACGCCATTCGTGAAACCGAACTGAGCGAGGATGAAAGAGTGTTGGTCGAAAACACGAGCGTTTCCGGATTCGTCCAAAGCCATAACGCGCGCCGCCAAACATATGTATTCAAGAACGAAGAAGATTACGTTCCGTTAAACGTTGACGCGTTGACAGACGCTACTGCTAGTATTGTCGGCGTGGATGTCTACGTCAATAGCGGCTCGTACAGGTTAGAGATGTGCTTATTGATTCGCTATAAAAAAAGCCGCGGGGGCCGCGGCTTCCGCGGCACCGAAGAGCGCATTCACGAACAGCGTTTCATCAAAGGAGGCGAGGATCTCCCAAAAGTGTTGCGCGATTGTTGCGGCGGTAGCTCTGTGGAAGATCGTGTCGCGTTGATTCGTCGCACGCGTCGTGCAGTCGCGCGAGTCGAGTTGCTTCGGCACACGCATCGGCGCAATAGTAAACTTGTGCCTACTTCACTTGATTGCGCGTTGCGTGACCTCTTCTTTTCAGACGAGATGACGTCACCATTTTCTCCAGTAAATATCTCAAGCGAGAACGACGACGACGACGAGAACAATAGCGAGAACGCGAACGCAGCGGCGAGAAAAGGAGTTGAGCTTGACCCTCTTAACGGTGACGACTTTATCGTGACTCAGTTTGATCGATGTAAAATTGATAGAACGGAGAGAAGGATTGGCGATGAAACAAACGTTTTGGTTCCGTGGTGTGTGTTCAACCTACGCACGCTCGAGGAAGTTTGGTTGAGCCCGGGAGGTTTCACTCGATTGTGCAGATACAGACGCGGAGAGATTTACGACGTCAACGATGCCGTCAAACGTTTGCATGTTATGGACGAAAGAAGAGTCGATTCTTCCTTTTCCTCTTCCTCTTCCTCGATATCGATGGAGAGGAGAACGCGCGCTAGATTTTCCTTTGATTTTTGCAGTGGTTCGTGTAAGAGCGCCGTCCATTCGTTGCGACGACGACGCTACGTCGAATGGCACGAAAGATGTATCGATAATCGCGGGAAGGTGCAGATGAAGCGCAAGAGAATGAAGCGAGTATTTATATGTGTTGATCCTGAGATTGAATCTTCAGCGCACAAATCGGCGTGGGCGGACGACCAGATTTTCTTTCTGCAGGCGAAGGTTGAGGACATTCGCGCGGTAGAATTGATACCGACAGGTATTTTTAGAAGTATCATCGCCGCGCCGGAGTGCCGCGTGTACAGCCGCCAGAGAAGTTCGCACGACAAGAAGTTACGCGATGAGCTCGGCGACGAAGAGGCGGAGAAAATTTTAAAGATGGAAATTTTAGAAAGCAACAAGCAAGTGCGCGCGATCGTTGACATCGCGAACCATTTAATGGTGCCGTGCTGGATAGAGAACCCGTTGGGGGATCGCGTGCATTCGCTCTGGAACGAATACTACCCGTTCATGTCGTTCGATTACCGAATTCACAAAATTACGTACTGCGCATATGGACGCAAGTTCCAAAAGCTGTCGGCGATAATGACAAATCTTGGATCGATAAAATTGAATCCGCCGTGTCTCGGCGAGACGAAGTGTGAATACAAGAAGCTGCACGATAATCACGAAGAATTCTGCGGTTATGACGGCGTGCCTCGGGAAATAAGCAAGTTACATCCGCCGTCGTTGGTGAAGTCGTTGGACGAGCAAATGGAAGACGATTTCTACGGTTTGATCAATGAGATTTTATTCCTACGATAGCATTGATGTGGTGGCCTAAATCCTCAGAGAAGTCCCCTGGGACTATATCACATCCCATGCGTTTATGAGCTTTCATACTTGTCTCTCGTCTCTTTCTCTCTTTTTCACTCTCGTCTCTCTCGTTCCATTCGTCGCTTCATCATCAACGCTCCCGTGCTAGTCGTAATCCTTCATCACGTCAAAGCAAACGCACTGAACGGATTTAAACCCCTTCTTTTCTCTCGGCACTTTCTTTTTGTTTCCTCTTTTTCGTCTTTCTCTCTTCTTCATCTCCTGGTGTTTTTGGGTTGCTCGTTTGTTGTCTTCTCATAAACTCTTCTTCTTCTTCTTCTTCGTCTTCTTCTTCCCATCCTTCCTCCTCTTGTTCCTCCATTAAAGCCGCCTCTCTCTTCACCTGCTCCGCGTTTTTCTGAGCCTGTTTCACGCGAAAGGCCGCAATCTTGGGATCTTTATTCAATGACGCCATGTACTCAGCCGATGGCCTCGGCTTCTTCTTCTTTGTTTCAGTTGTCGTTGCGTCGGAAAAAAAAAGAAGTTTTAAAAAGTAAGCACAAGGTTTGCACGAAAGAATACGAGAGTTGAAACCAAACGGTGACGAAAAGAAGAGGGAAGGCTGAAAGCGTACCTCGTCCCTAGACATTTATAGTCTTTCAAGCTGGGTTTTTGTCGGTGTCTTCTTCTTCTTCTTCTTCTTCTTCTTCTCAACAAAGAGAGAGAGAGAGAGAGAGAATTTTTTTGTGGGAGTATTTCGATATAACGAGGTTTTTGGGATAAAAAAAATACGCGCGAGAAAAAGAGAAAAGAGAGAGAGTTCTTTTACGCAATAAAAATCACGTGTCTATAATGGCGGAGGAAGCGACGATAAACTATTATAAACACTGGAATCTAGTTGGTCCTGAAGCAGCTGATCGTACTCGTCATTCCACCCCAGAGTTCCCATACAACTACAATGAGTGCTTACACAAGTCTCATCCATTGACGGGTTTTTCAAATTATATTTTTGGTGGAGGCGACGAACTTTTACAACAAAATATTACGAGCATGTACGAACCCATCACGAGTAAAAGTCCGACAACGGCGCGTCTGCGCGTCTTCTTGAGACCACCTGGTGACATGCAACAAGGTGAAGAAGCCCCGGAACTGCACGCAATCATCAAAATCTTCAAAAGGATCGAGTTCCACGAATGGAAAAGTTTCGTAATAACAAGATTGGTCTATGGTTTACTACAACGTGGCGATCAAGAAGGTTTGTTGTCGAACGTGGTCAGAGGACTATATCTGGATGTTCCGATTTCAGATGTCTCTAAAAACACGAAACCCATCACACACTTTTTCAAGAAAATCGAAAAGTAATGTTAAATTGTTTTCGGGTCGGTTTTTTGACGGCAAGGGAATGACATTTTTAAAGAGTGAAGAAGATGAAGCGTTTGGCGCCGGCGGACGTTGATGGAAAAGCTTCGAGAGTCGGATTATAGGTAAAGATTGTCTTGTTGTTTTAATACAAAGATATATATACACAAACGCAATGCAGTACTCGCCGCGCATTTCTCCTCCATTTTCGCGCGACTGAGTTTGACAGCTCCGAAGCTTCGGAAAAGTACCGCCATAAAACGTATCGTGTCGTCATATCTCGGCGCATCAAAGATTGGCTGTCGCGCCGGCACCTGCCCGCCGCTGTCTCGTTCTAAACACCTCACGAAAACGTACGTCTTTCCTTTACAAATGGGTGAATCATTGCCGTCGTCTTTGTCTTTGTCGTCTTTGTCGTCGTCGAAGAAGAAGCCTCTAAAAAATTCTGCAGTTGCATTTCGGCATCTTTTATCACGTTCTGAATCGCGTTTTCAATCGCCACACCTTCCTCGCTCTCTCGACTCACTCTTGCTCCTAAAAGAGCCTTCTCCACGATCGCGTTCGCGGACAAATCCCTCTCTCCCTCCTCCTCCTTCTCCTCGCGATAATAATTCTCAAAAAACGATCCACTCTCGCCAGTCAAATCGTCGTAAATCTGAGACGTTTCCACCGCGACCCTCTTTTGATTCAAAAGCAGCATCTCCTCCGCGTCGAATTTCGACGGGTAATAGTGTCTTCGTTGCGACGACGACTCGAGAGAAGAAGAAGAATCAGAAGACGCCGTCGCCGCGCGACAACGAAAGCACGCGCAGAAGAGCGAGAAGAAGAAAAAGAGCGACAGATTATTGCGCGCCATTATTTGTGTGCTCGTTGTTGATGCTTCTTTTTTTTTTTAGTTGGATCGAAAAAAAAGACGTTTTTGTGACGTTTTCTTCTCGAAAAATTAAGAGGAGTCTCGAGACACGTGTCTCCCCCTTATCCAACGCGCAGCCACTTCCAAAAAAAGAATTCTTCACTCACAAAACACACACAGTCTGCGTCTTAAACGAGATTCGCGCGCGAAAGAGTAAGACAAAACAGTAACACGAGAATGATTTCACAAAGCTTAAACGCGTCCGCGACGACGACGACGACGACGCTCACCGCGAACTCCATCCGCCGCAACCGGTCGGCGTTGAAATCGCAATCCACCTCGTTCGGGAAAAAAGCGTCTTCATCGTCCTCTTTTTCTCCTGCGCTCAGAGTGCACGCGAACGGAGGGATGTCGAGGACATGGGATGTCGAGGACGAGTTGCCGAAAGTGTACGACAGCGAGAAGATTGCAAAATATTGGATGAGGAGGCCGTTGGCGGTGATGAAACGTTCCGCTGGGTTGATGGCGGAAATTTTAACGTGGGCGACCGCGTTGATTGGGGACGTGACGTCGAATTCGGTGGAGCAAAACGCGCCTATTCGAGCGAAAGCGCTGAAAGAG
>Ga0255759_10004868_pt1 | contig 11535 bp, 12 predicted proteins | sample 101ome_20_FD_179959 | JGI IMG/M metagenome (GOLD analysis project Ga0255759, IMG submission 179959) | Coastal salt marsh microbial communities from the Groves Creek Marsh, Skidaway Island, Georgia - 101404AT metaG (version 2) | ecosystem: Environmental > Aquatic > Marine > Intertidal zone >...
AAAAATACCAATTTTTTTTTTGATTTTAATTTTGCTTATTTTTCCGTGCATAAGTACTTTTGCTTTAATGATGTTTGAGCCAAAAGATCTAGCTAAAGCTTGATGACCCAAGCAAATTCCTAAAATTGCTTTATGTTTAAAAAATTTTTTTATCAATGGGATGCATTTGCCTGCATCATCAGGATTTCCTGGCCCAGGGGAGATAACAATTTTATCATAAAAGTCTATTTCTTTTAATTGAAACTTATCATTTCGAAAAACTTTAACGTAACAATTGATATTTTTTAAATAATGATAAATATTAAATGTAAAACTGTCATAATTATCTATCAATGCAATTTTCATTTTGATGCCTCTAGTAAAGCTTTTGCTTTGTTACACGTTTCTTCATATTCTTTAAGTGGAACACTATCAGCAACTATTCCAGCACCAGCTTGAACATAGATTTTTTTATTTTTTACTAACGCTGTTCTCAAAGCAATACAGGTATCCATATCACCATTAGCTGAAAAATAGCCTATACCGCCAGCATATAATTTTCTTCTTTTATTTTCCAATTCATCAATTATTTCCATAGCCCTTATTTTAGGTGCACCTGAAACAGTTCCAGCAGGAAAACCACATAATAATCCATCTAAAAGAGACATGTCGTTTTTAAAATTACCGCTCACATTAGAAACTATATGCATAACGTGAGAATACTTTTCTATTTTGAATTTTTCATTTACTTTTACTGTACCGTCTTTTGAAGCCCTCCCAACATCATTTCTACCAAGATCTAACAGCATTAAATGTTCCGAAAGTTCTTTTGGGTCTTTCAATAGTTCTTTTGACAAAAGATTATCTTCAAATTTATTTTTACCCCTTTTTCTTGTTCCAGCAATTGGTCTTATGGTAATAATATTGTTTCTTACTCTAACTAAAATTTCAGGACTGCTACCTATAATTTGGAATTTTTTAAAATTAAAATAGTATAAAAAAGGCGAAGGGTTGGTTTTCCTAATTGTTTTATAAACTTCTAGAGGTTCTTTCGTTAATTTTTTTTCAAATCTTTGGCTTAAAACAACCTGAAAAATATCTCCTTTAGAAATATATTCTTTAGCTTTTTTTACTAATTTTAAAAAATTTTTTTTAGAAAAATTAGATTTTAATTTATGGTTAATTAATTGTTTTTTTGTTTTGTGACTAGTAATATTTTTATTACTCAAATCTTTTTGTATTTGATTTTTTAAAGATTTATTTTCAAACTCATAAGATACTTTTTTTTTAAAATTTAGTTTTATATAAAACATTTTATTTGTTTGATTGTCATGAATATAAATAAAATTTGGCCTAATCAATTTGACGTCTGGAATATACAAATCATCCTGATTTTTATTTGGAATTTTTTCAAAAAATCTAATAACATCATAACCAAAGTAACCCGCAAGCATCATTGACATTGAAGGTAAATTTTTTGGAAGAGTATAACGAAAATTGTTTATAAATTTTTCTAAAAAATCTTTTGTTTCAATTTTTTTTTTATATATTTTGTTATTTAAAATTATTTTTTTATCTTTAATTTTTAAAATTAAATCAGGTTTGAACCCAAAAATTGTGTATCTTCCCCTATGTTTAGCCTTTTCAACAGACTCAAAAATAAAAGAATTTTCCTTTTTTAAAACATTCTCAATTAATATTTCAATTTTGTTAAGATTTACCTTTTTTTCAATAATATAAGTTAAATTAAAATGATTTTTTTTTTTAAATTTTAAGAATTCTTTTTTTGTTTGAGCTATCATTAAATACTTTTTTTAACTTGATCAAATATTTTTTGATTTATTGTGATTGGGTATTTTTTTAAAAGAAAATTATTTAAATCTTGTATAATAATAGATTGAAATTCATTAATTGTTTGATTTTTTAGTATTTTTTGTAAATTATTTATTTTATTTTGGTTTTTACTTATTTTTTTTATCTTTATTAAAAAAACCTCTCCCTTTTCTTTGACACTTAAAATTTGATTTAATTTACTGCTAAATATTTTTTCCATATTATTTTGATTGAATAAATTTTGATTATCAACAAGACTTTTTAAAAAAATATTTTGTATTGTATAATTATCAGTTTTAATTAGTTTATTAAATTCTTCTAATGAATTATTAGAATTAATTATTTTTTTTGAAACATTTAATTTTTCATTATAATTTAAATTTTGTAAAATTTCTTTTTCAACTTTAACAGTTAAAATTGTTTCATTATCTTTTTCTATTTTGCTTAAGTTTAAAAGGTATTTTTTATTTTTAACTTCAATTATTTCTGTTTTATAATTTTTAGTAAGAGAGAATAATGATTTAGCAAAAACTAAGTATTTTGAAATATTTCTACTTTCATTTATACCATTAACATTTACTTTTTCTAAAATTTCAAATTTAAGTTTATATTTTGAGATTATTTCATCAAAAGTTAAATTATTTATCAAATCATTTTCTATATTATTTATTGATTTATAAAATTGATCATTTTCTTTTTGATAACCCAAGTTTTCTGGAGAAAGTTCTACCACTTTACCAGATCTCATTTCACCAAGAGAAAATTTAGATTTATTCTTTGTAAAAAAATCTTCAATATCTTTTTTTTCAAATGTATTTTTATTTTTCAATTTAAAATATTCGATATTTACCTGTTTTAGAAAATCGTTTTCTAATTTGTTAACATGGTATTTTGTATCAGAAATACCATTTATAAATATTTGAATTGATAAGTTCTTTATTAATTCTTTTTTAAAATAATATTCTAAAGTATTTGAGCTTAAATTATTTGATATAAGGTATTTCTCATATTTAACTCGAGAAAATTCACCATTTTTATTTTTAAAATTATTATTATTTTTTATATAAAAAGCTAATGCTTGATCGTTTATTTTAATTTTATGATCTTTAGCAAATATTTCGTACATTTTTTGTGTTAACAATTTATTAAGTATTATTGAGTGAGTATTATCATTTATTTGATTTATATTGTGTTGACGCGTATATAATCTTGCTTCATTTAAATAATCATTAACATAAATCTTTTTGTTATCGATTTTAGCTAATACATTTTTGTTACCCGCTGAGAACATGTCTCCAACGCCCCATGCACCAAATACAATGATAATTATTCCCGTTATAATTGTTATAAATATTTTTTTTGTTAAGCTTTTCATTTTTTCTTGATAAACCAATGATATTTACCTTAAAAATATAAAAATGCATTTAAAAAAATATTTTATTGGAAATTGGAAAATGAATGGTCATTTAAAAGACCTAAATCAAATTAAAAAGGTAGATTTTTTTTTAAAAAACACAAAAAAAAAAGTAAATATAAAATGTATTTTTTGTATACCGACTACTATTTTAAGCTTTGCCTCAAAAATTAAATTTTCAAAATTAGATATTGGTTCACAGAATATATCCAGCGCTTCTCATGATTTTGGCGCTTATACTGGTGAAGTTAGCTCAAAAATGATCAAAAATTTAAAATGTAATTATTCTATTATTGGACACTCTGAAAGAAGAGCAATGGGAGAAACTGATAAAGATATTAATATAAAAGTAAAATTTGCAAATCAAAATAATTTAAAAATTATATTATGCGTTGGAGACACATATAAAGAATTTAAAACAAAAAAAACTTTTTTCAAAGTAAAGAAACAGATTAAGTCTGCATTAAATAAAAATAAGAAAAATTTAAATAATATTTTAATTGCTTACGAACCTATTTGGTCGATTGGTACAGGCAAGATACCTACTCAAAATTTTTTAGAAGATTTTTTTTCTAAAATGAAATATTTTTTAAAAAAAGAGTTTAAAATAAATATTCCAATTCTCTACGGTGGATCGATTTCTTCAAAAAATATTTCTGAATTCAAAAGCTTATATCAGTGTGATGGTTTTTTAATTGGAGGAGCTTCTCTTAAATCAAAAAATTTTATTGATATTATTAAAAAATATTATAATTAATTCGCGTGGAAAATATAATTTTAACTATTCATGTGATCTTAGCTGTTTTACTTATAGTTTCGGTTTTATTGCAAAAATCAGAAGGAGGAGCCTTAGGTATTGGCTCTGGAAGCGACTCTTTAATGTCATCAAGAAGCGCAGGTAATTTTTTAACAAAATTTACATCTATTTTGGCGCTTTTATTTGTTGTGACTAGCATTTCATTAACAGCAATTCATAGGGAAGATGTTAAAAATAACTCGGTTTTAGATAAAATTGAAAAAAAAGAAGACAACTTGCCAAAAATTCCGAAATCTAAGTAATTATTGTTTTACTATTATAATTAATAACATATAAAGAAGTTCCATGGCGCGTTATATTTTTGTAACTGGCGGTGTGGTTTCATCCTTAGGAAAAGGTTTATCATCAGCATCACTAGCGTATTTACTGAAAAGCAGAGGCTACAAGGTTAAAATAAGAAAACTAGATCCTTATCTAAATATTGACCCAGGAACCATGAATCCATTTCAGCATGGAGAAGTGTTTGTAACTGATGATGGCGCAGAAACTGATTTAGATTTAGGTCATTATGAAAGATTCACAGATACAAATTTAACATCATTAGACAACATCACTACCGGTAAAATTTATTCTAAAATTTTAGAAAAAGAAAGAGGCGGAAAATATCTTGGAGATACTGTCCAAGTAATTCCGCATGTTACAGATGAAATAAAAAATTTTATTAAAAATAAAGTATCAGGTTACGATTTTGTAATTTGTGAAATAGGTGGAACAGTTGGAGATATTGAAAGTTTACCTTTTTTAGAAGCAATAAGACAATTTTCTAACGAAGTTGGAAAACAAAACAGTTTATTTATTCATTTAACTTTGGTTCCTTATATTAAATCTTCAGGTGAGGTAAAAACTAAGCCAACACAACATTCTGTTAAAGAATTAAGAAGCATTGGAATTCAACCGGATATTATAATTTGTAGATCTGAATTACCTTTGCCCAAAAATCAAAGAAAAAAAATCTCACTTTTTTGCAATGTGCATATTGAAGATGTAATAGAAACAATCGATGTTAAGACTATTTACGAAGCACCAATTAGTTTTTTTAAAGAAAAATTAGACAAACAGGTTTTAAAATATTTTAATATTAAACAAAAAAAACAACCTAACTTGAAACCATGGTTTAAAACAAAAAGAATTGTTTTGAATTCTAAAAATGAGATAAACATATCTGTTATTGGCAAATACGTTGATTTAAAAGATGCATATAAATCTATAGACGAAGCTTTAATTCACGGTGGTATTGCAAATAACGCAAAAGTTGTTCTTAACAAAATAGACTCAGAAAGACTCCAACTTAATGATATTAAAAATAAACTTAAAAATACCCATGGAATATTGATACCTGGTGGATTTGGTAAAAGAGGAACAGAAGGAAAGATTCAATCTATTAATTTTGCAAGAAAAAACAAAATTCCTTTTTTTGGGATTTGTTTTGGTATGCAATTAGCATTAATCGAATTTGCAAGAAATATTTTGAAAATAAAAAATGCCAATTCAACTGAGATTAATAAAAAATGTACAGCAATTATTGGTTTAATAGAAGAGTGGTACAAAGATGGTATTTTAAAAAAAGGTGATTTGAAAAAATTAGGAGGTACAATGAGATTGGGATCTTATGAGTGTAACCTTCTTAATGGAACTTTAATTAAAAGCATATACAAGACAAACAAAATTCATGAAAGACACAGACACAGATATGAAGTTAATATTCATTTTAAGGAAAAGTTTGAAAAAAATGGTTTAATTTTTTCTGGGTTATCAAAGAATAATAAATTAACTGAAATTATTGAATTAAAATCTCATCCATGGTTTATTGGCGTTCAATTTCATCCTGAATTTAAATCTAGACCGCTAAATCCACATCCATTATTTGCATCTTTTATAAAAGCAGCTAAAAAACATTCATTAAATGACTAAAAAAATTAATATCGGTAATTTTGAAGTATCAAACAATTTACCGTTTTTTTTAATATCAGGACCTTGCCAGTTGGAAAGTAGAGATCATGCTATTTTTATAGCTGAAAAAATTAAAAAAATATGTGAAAAATTAAAAATAAAATTAGTTTTTAAAACTTCTTTTGATAAAGCAAATAGAACTAGTCTAGATTCTAAAAGAGGGATTGGCATTGATAAATCAATTAAAATATTTGAAGAGATTAAGAAAAAATTTGATTTGCCAGTTTTAACAGACGTTCATACAATAGAACAATGCAATCAGATTAAAAATGTTGTTGACATAATACAAATACCAGCTTTTTTATGTAGACAAACAGATCTCTTAGTAGCTGCCGCAAAAACAAATTTAATAATAAATGTAAAAAAAGGTCAATTTCTTGCTCCATGGGATATGAAAAATGTAATAAAAAAAATATCAGTCTCAGGTAATGATAAAATTCTAGTTACTGAAAGGGGAGTCTCTTTTGGTTACAATACTTTAATCTCAGATATGAGATCATTGTCAATTATGAAAAAAGAAAATTATCCTGTTATTTTTGATGCTACGCATTCTGTGCAACGTCCAGGTGGAAAAGGGGATGCCAGTGGTGGAGAGAGAGAGTTTATTTATGATCTATCCAAAGCTGCAGTTTCAAATGGTATATCTGGTTTATTTATTGAGGTTCATGAAGACCCTGACAACGCACCTTCAGATGGACCAAATATGATAAAATTAAGCGATTTAGAGAAATTTTTAGCCAATATAAAAAAAATTGATGACCTGGTAAAAAATGAAAACTTATAATGTCTAAAATTAAAGAAATTAAATCGCGTCAAGTTTTCGACAGCAGAGGCTTTCCTACTGTTGAAGCAGATGTAATTTTAGAAGATGGGTCAATAGGATCGGCCATTGTGCCATCAGGTGCATCAACTGGAAGTTATGAAGCGCATGAACTTAGAGATAAAAACTTAAAATATTTAAACAAAAGTGTTTTTAATGCTGTAGATAACATAAACAATACTCTTAATCTTAAATTAAAAAATTTTAATTCTTATAAACAGCAAGATTTAGATGATACTTTAATTGAAATTGATGGAACCAAAAATAAATCAAAATTAGGAGCCAATGCTATATTATCAATTTCAATAGCTAACTGCAAAGCAGCTGCAAAAAGTCAAAAAAAAAATATTTATGAATACTTATCTCAAGATAAAAATTTTAAGCTTCCTTATCCATTAATGAATATAATAAATGGTGGCGCACACGCTAATAATTCATTGAATATCCAAGAATTTATGATTAGACCTGATGGAGCAAAAAGTTTTTCCGAAAGTATGCAGTTTGCTTTTCTTACTATACAAAATTTAAAAAAAAATTTAGAAAAAAATAAACTTAATACAAGCGTTGGAGATGAAGGTGGTTTTGCACCAAATCTAAATTCTGATGAAGAGGCCATAGATTTGATTTTAAATTCTATAAAAGAATCCGGATTTGAACCTGGAAAAGATATTAGCATTTGTTTAGATGTTGCATCTAATGAGATTTTTGATGGAAATTTCTATTCAATTATAAACAATAAAAAAATTAAAAGTGATGAATTAATTATTTATTATAAAGAGCTTATAAAAAAATATCCCATTACGTCTATAGAAGATCCAATTTTTGAAGATGACTGGAAATCATGGTCTAAATTAACAGAAAATATTGGAGAAAAAGTTCAAATAGTGGGGGACGATCTTTTTGTGACTAATCATGAAAGGTTAAGCAAAGGTATTAATAACAAATCTGCTAATGCTATTTTAATCAAGTTAAATCAAATTGGTACTGTAAGTGAAACTTTGAAAACAATTAATTTGGCGCAAAGTAAAAATTTTAAAACTATTATATCCCATCGATCAGGAGATACAGAAGATACTTTTATTTCTGATTTTGCAATTGCCACAAAGTCAAATCAAATTAAAACAGGCTCTCTGGCAAGGTCAGAGAGAGTAGCTAAATATAATAGATTGTTAAGAATAGAAGAATTATTAAAAAATCCTGGTATGATGACATTATAATGATTAAATTTTTAGAATTTTTAAAAAAATACAAATTTTTAATAATCAACTCTTTTTTAGTTTTGTATTTTGTTACTAATTTTTTTGATGGTAACAGGGGTTATTTATCTTTTTTACAACAAAAAAAAGAATATTTAGAGTTAGTCAAAATCGAAAAATCTTTAAGATTAAAAAATATTATATTAAAAAAAGAAAACGAAGCATTGACAAAAAAAATTGATAAAAATTTTATTGACGAACTATACAGAAAAAATTTCGTATATGGAAAAAAAAATGAAAAACTTATAATTTTAAAATGAAACCTAGACATCCTGAAAAAATAAATAAACCTTCAAGTCCTATACAACGTAAACCAGACTGGATCAGAGTTCGAATTTCAAACTCATCAATTTATAATAGTACAAAAGAAATCGTAAAAAAAAATAAATTACATACAGTTTGTGAAGAAGCGAGTTGTCCAAATATTTCTGAGTGCTGGAGCAAGAAACACGCTACCTTTATGATTATGGGTGATACATGCACAAGAGCTTGCGCTTTTTGTAATGTAAAAACTGGTTTGCCAAATCCTCTAGATATTAACGAGCCTCATAGAATTGCTTTAGCTACAAAAGATTTAAATTTAAACCATGTAGTGATAACGTCAGTTGATAGAGATGATTTATTAGATGGAGGTGCCGATCACTTTGCACAAACAATTACTGAAATTAAAAAAATAAACCCCAATACTACAGTAGAAATTCTTACTCCTGATTTTTTAAGAAAAGGTGAAGTTTATAAAAAAATTGTTGATGTTAAACCGGATGTTTTTAATCATAATATTGAAACAGTACCATCAAATTATATAAAAGTTAGACCTGGCTCGAGGTATTTTCAATCTTTAAATTTGTTAAAAGCTGTAAAAGAATATGATAATAAAATTTTTACAAAATCAGGTTTGATGTTAGGGCTTGGAGAAAGTGAGGATGAGCTCTATCAAGTGATGGATGATTTAAGATGTGCTAATGTTGATTTTTTGACTTTAGGACAATATCTTCAGCCAACAGAAAAACATTTTCCTATTAAAAAATTTGTTGAACCTAATGATTTTGATAGATTTAAAAAAGTTGCGTATTCGAAAGGCTTTTTATTAGTTTCCTCTAGTCCTATGACTAGATCAAGTTATCACGCTGGTGATGATTTTAAAAAATTGAAAGAAAAAAGATTACAAAACTTAATTTAAATTGCCATCCAAAAATATAAAAAAAAATTTTAATTATTCGGTAGATCTTTTAGAAAAGTTAGTTTTAGATATTGATTTATATAAAGAATTTTTACCGTGGTGTAATAATTCAACAATTATTTCTAAAGTTAAAAAAGAAAATAAATTAGAAATTGTTGCAGACTTAGAGATTGGCTATTCTTTTGCAAAGGATACTTATAGAAGTCTTGTAGAATATGATAATAAAAATAAAAAAATAGTTGTTAGTGCTATTGATGGGCCTGTTAAAAATCTTAAAAATATATGGATATTTAAAGAAATTAGCAAAAATCAATGTGAAATTTCTTTTTTTATAGATCTAGAGTTAAAAAATTTTTTATTAAATAAAATGTTGTCTAAATTCTTTGATTTAGGTTTTAATAAAATACTAAATTCATTTGAAAGTAGAGCAGAATACTTAAATAATTTAAATAATTAAACTTATCAGTTTAAAGATTTTGTTTACTGTGCTGTTTTGAATTTTTTTTCTTGTGAAATTTTTTTTAAAATTAAACATATGAATTTGTGTTTTCTTTTTATATTTTATGCCAACAAAAACTAAACCTACTGGTTTTATTTTTGTTCCTCCTCCTGGTCCAGCTATTCCAGTTGTTGTGACACATAAATTGGATTTTGATAGTTTATATAAATTTTCTAACATTTGTTTACAGATTTGTAGACTTACCGCTCCATATTTATTTAAATTTTTATTTTTTATTTTTAAAATATTTTTTTTTGATTGATTTGAATAACAAACAATTCCTAAATTAAAAACTTTTGAAGAGTTTGGAACAGAAGTTATTTGGGCAGATAATAGACCACCCGTACATGACTCTGCCACGGAAATAGAAATATTTTTTTTAATAAGTTTTTTAATTATCAAAGTATTTTTCATATATAAATTTTTAAACTGAATATTAAAATTAAGCTATACAGACCTGCAATAATATCATCACCAATAATACCAACCGGTCCCTTTATTTTTTTATCTATAATATTTGCTGGAAATATTTTTAAAATATCAAAAAATCTAAAACTTATAAAAGAAATAATGATTAAAAATAAATTTCCTTTACAAATTATTAGTGGAATTAGTTGTCCGATAAATTCATCAATTATCACTTCTTTTGGATCATTATCTTTAAAATTATTTAAAACATCTTTTAAAAAAATTAATGAATATGTAGTAAAAAAAAATAAAATGAATAATAGCGCTGTTTCAGAAAAAAAATTATATGTAAAGTAATAAAAAAAAATGGCAAATAAGCTTCCGAAAGTTCCAGAAGCAGGTAATTTTCCGATATTTAAAATAGTAAAAATATAGTAGTTAATTTTTGATAACATTTTCAAGTGTAGATATAACCTCGCAAGCTAAAGCTTTATTTTTTCCTATTATTCCAATTTTATCTGTTGTTTTGGCTTTTATATTAATTTGTTTTTTATTTAATTCACACAGTCTTGAAATATTTTTTTTAATTTTTTCTTTATATTTTTTTAAGTTTGGAGATTGCAAAATAATGTTTAAATCAATAGATGAAACTTTTAAATTTAGTTTTTTTAATTTTTTTATTACTTCAATCAATAATTTATCGGACCTGATTCCTTTGTATTTTCTATTATTTGGGAAAAGTGTTCCTATATCTTTAAGTTTTGCAGCTCCCAAAAAACTATCTGTTAAGGCATGCAATACACTATCACCGTCACTATGACCAACACTTCCGAATTTTGAAGGTATTTTAATCCCACCTATAAATAAATTAAAACCTTTTTGCATTTTATGAATATCATATCCTATACCATAAAATTTTTCTTTAAAACCGAGATCTTCTATAAAAGTAATTTTTTTATTATTTATTTCACCTTTGATAATTTTTATTTTTTCATTGTTTAAATAAAATAAAATTGAGTCATCTGTAATTTTTTTATTTTTATTTAATTTATGAAAATTATAAATTTTTTTCATTTTGAAACCCTGTGGAGTTTGCAAAAGTTTTATATCATTTCTATCAATATAATTTTTTTTATAGATTGTGGTATCAGAATTAGAAATTGCAGGAACAACACAATCGTTTTTTTTTAATTCTTTAATTATTTTTTTGATTAGACCGATACTTAGATTTGGTCGAGCAGCATCATGGATCAAAACATGAGTAAATTTTTTTTTAGTTTTTAGAATTCCTTTTTTTACTGAGTCGCTTCTATATATACCACCGTTAAAAAATTTGATTTTTTTTGACCTTTTTAACAATGATCCATATTTTTTTTGAT
>Ga0255759_10004875_pt1 | contig 11526 bp, 8 predicted proteins | sample 101ome_20_FD_179959 | JGI IMG/M metagenome (GOLD analysis project Ga0255759, IMG submission 179959) | Coastal salt marsh microbial communities from the Groves Creek Marsh, Skidaway Island, Georgia - 101404AT metaG (version 2) | ecosystem: Environmental > Aquatic > Marine > Intertidal zone > Salt...
TAAAAAAATCGAGTGGTTTGTCGGAAATAAGAATAACAATTTTGGATACCAACGGTGTCGTTTTAGCAGACTCCGAAGAGAACCCTGGTTCAATGGAAAATCACAGAGGGGTAAATAAGCGGGAGGAAATAGAAGTTGCAATAAAAAAGGGTATAGGAAACTCGCAGAGGTATAGTACTACAATTAATGAGGATATGTTATATGTAGCAATTTTAGCTAGTGTGGAAAATTCCAACATTATAATTAGAACTTCTGAATCAATGCAGTCTTTGAATACAAGTATCAATAAAGCAAGAAAAAGGATTGTATTAATTAGTATTATAATATTAATCGTAATAATACCCATTGTAATCATCACATCTAGACTTATAACAAGGCCATTATTTTTAATTGGGAAAGCAGCTAAGAAAATATCTAAGGGGGATATGATGGATCCCATACCGATTTCTCAAAAAAGTTTCTTTTCGGGCACAGAAGAAATTTCTTCGATTACTGTGGCTTTAAATGAGATGGCTAAAGAGCTTGATAAAAAAATAGCAACAATAACAAAAGAGAAAAATGAACAGAAAAACATATTGAATTACATTAATATAATTCAATATTCAATGTCAGAAGGTTTAATAGCTATAGATCTAGAAAATAAAATTTCAACAATAAATAAAGCGGCTTCTTCTTATTTAGATATTGACAGAAAAAAAGACATTGGTAAACAATATGATAAAAAAATAAAAAATAAGGCTATAAAAAAAATAATAAAGTCGATCCTAAAAAAACAAAGACCTATAACTAAAGAGATTAGAATCGGGCAAATGAAAAAAATGTTTTTTACTGTTAACGGCAAGGTTCTTAAAGATCAAAAGTTAAAACCAGTTGGCTGCCTCATTGTAATGACTGATGTTACAAGGTTAAAACAACTAGAAGCTATGAGGAGAGTTTTTGTTGCTAATGTAAGTCACGAGCTTAAAACACCAATAACATCGATAGGTGGCTATATTGAAACAGCTCAAAAAGACATATCTCTTAAAACAAAAAATGAATTTTTAGAAAAAGCAATAAACCAAAACAATCGTTTGAACTCTATCATTGACGATCTCTTGAGGCTTTCAAGGATTGAAGCTATAGAAGATGAAGATGCATTTACTCTTTCCACTCAAAAACTTTTACCTATTATCGAAGGAAGTGTGGAGGATATAAGAGAAAATATTAAAAAATATGGTATCAAAGTCGTCATAGAATGCTCAAAAGATATATATGCAAAAATTGATTCTCAATTAATGCGAGAAGCATTAATAAACTTACTTGAAAATGCAATTAAATATGGTGTTGATAATTCTACTGTAATTCTATCAGTCAAAAGAAAATCTAATAAAATACTAATTGACATAGAAAATAAAGGAGAGGTAATTCCAGAAAAAGAACGCGACAGAATATTTAATAGATTTTATAGAGTAGATAAATCAAGAAGCAAAAAAACAGGAGGAACAGGTCTTGGTTTAGCAATAGTTAAGCATATATCAATAGTACATAACGGGACTATTGAAGTTCATAAAAGTGATGGCAACACCACTGTTTTTAGATTGACTTTGCCAGTAAAAAAGTTAAGCTAAACTTTAACATTTAATAAGCTAGTTTTTATTTTCCTCTGTTAGATTTTATTCTAACAAATTTCAAACATACCCCAAACAATATTCAAATTTTCCAAAGATAATATTATCTCAGTTTAAATAACTATTTTTCAAATTTCGTGAGGTGAACATGGAAAAATTAAAAATGAGATTTTTGCTATTGCTAATATGTTGTTCAACTGTTTTTGCAGACGAATCTGGTAACATAATGGGAGTAGTTAAGGATCTAGAAACTGAAGAACCATTGATTGGAGCAAATGTCATAATAAAAGGAACGGCAACTGGTGCAGCGACTGACTATGAAGGAAGGTATTTCATTCAAGGAGTAGAGCCTGGAGTGATTTCTTTGTCTGTTTCATACATTGGTTATGAAAATAAAACTATAAATGATATTGAAGTATTATCTGGGGAAACAATTAACAAAAACATCGACATGAATAAAGATGTTGTTTCTATAAAGGGTGTCCAAGTTACAGCCAAGAAAAAGACAGGTTCAGATATTGAGTCCCTTTCAAGCAAACAGAACGCTTTGGAGATGCAAGACAACATTTCATCCGATCAAATTTCTAAATCTGGTGATAGTCATGTAGCAGATGCTGTACGAAGGGTAACTGGTGTCACTATTATGGAAGATAAGTTTCTCGTAGTAAGGGGTTTGGGTGATCGTTATAGCAGTGCTCAATTAAACTCTGTGGGAATGCCAAGCCCAGAATCAGATAGGCGATCAGTTCCTTTAGACCTCTTTAGCACTGCACTAATATCTGGAATTGACGTAGCTAAAAGTTATCGCCCTGATTTACCAGGTGCCTTTGGAGGTGGTAATGTAAATATTAGAACAAAACTCTATCCATCAAGGACTATTTATAAATTGAAAATAGGTACCGGTGTGTCTGGTAATATTTTACCAGGTGACGAAATGATAACCAACATGTCAGGACCAAATGATTTATTGGGTTTTGACTTTGGTAGATCTAGAGACATCCCCTCTAGTTTTGAGGATGAATTAATTAGTTATGGTAGTATTCCAGAAACATATCTTCCTGATCTTTTAACGCCAATTGTTAGCAATTTTACTGGAGATACTATTGGCTGGAATTCTGATCCAGTTAGAGAATATTTATGGTTTAAAGATTCATACAGAAAAAATAGTCTTTTACCAAATGCTTTTCAGAACTCTATCAAAAAATCTAGCTTGCCAGCTAGTACTAGTTTTACATACGGTACTAAATATGGTGAAGCTAATGATCTTGAAATGGGTTTTTTATTTGATGGAAATTTTTCTAGAAAATCAAAATATAATCAAGAGCGTATGGATCGATATAATGCCTACAATGACCCAAATGATGATGGCACTGTAATAGTTGATCCTGTAACTGGTTTACAAACTATCCAATATGATAAAATACTTCGAAAAGGGTTTATTGGACTCGATAGAGATATTTATCAAACATCATCAAACATTGGAATGAATTTCAGTTTTGGATTAACTATCAGGAAACATTTGAGGTTTGGACTGAGAAATGTTTATACCCATACATCAAAAGATAATTTTACTAGATCTTCAGGTATGTCAGGTGAATTAACTCATGACTATGCAAATCTATATCCTGGAAAAGATTTCAATGCCTACTTAGATGGCGTTTCTTTTAATGGAGAGCAGTGGGATGATATTGATGGCGATGGTATTTATGATTTAAATGAATCGTATACAGATAGTAATCAAAATGGTCAATGGGATTCAGGCGATTCAATTTCCGTGCTAGACGAGAATGGCCTTTTAATTTCACAAAGATATAATGAGAAGGCAATTAACCTCACAACACTATCAATTGAGAACAAGTTTGATTTTCAAAATATTAAAAATGAAATAGACTTTAAGTATACCTTTGGAAAGTCTGATATGTATGAACCATTTGCTGCAAAATCAGAATGGGAATATGTAAGAGATGAACTAGATCCTAGAACAGGTTCATACACATTATATTTAAGAAATGGATCTAATCCAGGCGTGTCATACAATAGTAAAGGGAAAGAAAACATTTATGGTGTTTCATATGACCATCTTATAACGGTTGCTAAAAATACAAAAATAAAATTTGGCTTAAAGGTTGATAGAAAAGAAAGAGATTTTAGACGTCGTTATCTATACATGGATTATTCTCTTTTTTCTTTAGCAACAAATGATTCAATAACCACTTCAAGTATTGATGATATTAACGGCGCTCTTGATAATGATTATTGGGCGACGGTAAACCAATCTGATTCAACAATAAATGAAGGATTAGTTTTTAGTGAAAAAACCAGTGGTTTTGATGGTTATGTTGCTACTGAAGATATAGATGCCGCTTACCTTATGTTTAACTACACATGGAATGAAAACTTGCAGATTAGCATAGGGGGAAGGCATGAAGATTATAGTATGACCATGAATCCTTATCACCCTGTATTAGGCTATAAACCTTACACCCTAGAAGCGAATGGTACATGGGATGTTGGTGAGACATTTAATGATGTCAATAATAACGGTGTCTGGGATAACGGTGAGTTGTTTGAAGACGTAGAGGCGGATACAACTATTATAAATTTTAAAAATTCATCTAAAAGATTTTTACCTGCTCTCATCATAAACTATTCTTTGTCTGAAAAATCAAAAATTCGGTCTTCTTTTTCTAAAACAGTAGCAAGAGCTCAATTTAGAGAATATGCACCATATGTTTTTCAGGAGTTTCTTGGGGCAGATGAAACCATAGGTTATCCTAACTTAAAAAACACAACGATTCAAAGTTCTGATATTAGATACGAATATTTTCCTAAGGGAGTTGAACTAGTTTCACTTGGTATTTTTCAAAAACATTTTACTAGCCCAATTGAGGAATCACTTATTGCTGCAAGTGGTTTATCTTATACAAAATCTTGGCAAAATGGGAAATATGCAGATATCCTAGGAATAGAATCTGAATTAAGAAAAGAGTTAAGCATCATTCCAAGTAGCATTGGGTTTTTGTTCTTAAATACAAATTTATCGCTTAGTAAATCCGAGGTGGTACTCCCAGATTCTGTTTTCATTCATAACGCGGTATTAAACGCTCAGGTTGGTTTCCCAAATACTGTAGACAATAATTCTAACAAAAGAGCAAGGCCGTTACAAGGCCAATCTAATGTTGTCTTTAATATGAGCCTTAATTTTAAAAATAGATCTGGGTTAGACCTCAATTTAGCATATAATACTTTTAGTAAACGACTTGTAAGGATCTCAAATGAGGTTGCCGGTCATTTTTGGGAAAGACCATTTCATTCTTTGAATTTTGTAGCGAGTAAAAAAATTGGTAATTCTTATAAGATCTCTTTCAAAGCAAATAATCTATTAAATCAATCTGTAAGGATTGCACACTATTATAATGAGAAATATTACACCACCCAAGAGTATGGTCCTGGGCGATCATTTTCAATAAGCATTCAATTGAATAATTAAATAAATCAAAGGAGATAAAATGAATAACAAGTTAATAATGTCACTCTTCATTGCTTTATCAATCAGCTATGCTGAACTGATAACAGTTGATGGAGATATTAATTCTGATGTAGCATGGACATCGAATAATACATACTACCTCAACAGTCAAGCATTTGTTAAGGATGGTGTTACGCTTACAATAGAAGCAGGTACTGAGATACTCGGTCGTTACGATGCGAACTATTCTGCAGATAATCCGGCTCCATGTTTAGTTGTTGAACAAGGTGGTAAGATTATAGCGCAGGGTACTGCTGAAGCTCCGATCACATTTCGTTCTGAGCTCGATGCAACTGATCCTAACTATGGTAATGGTCGTGGTCTTTGGGGTGGTTTGATCATCAATGGATACGCTCCGATCGCCAATGATGGAGGTACTGCAAACGTAGAAGGTTTAACCGGTGTTCCATATGGTGGAACAGATCCAGATGATAACTCTGGAGTACTTCGTTATGTTCGTGTTTGGAATGGTGGTTCTTCTATTGCTCCAGATAATGAGATCAATGGTATTACTCTAGCAGGTGTTGGTCGTGGTACTACAGTAGAATACTGTGAAGTTGGGTTAAACTTAGATGATGGTTTTGAGATGTTCGGTGGAACAGTTGATCTTAAATATTGTTCAGTGATTGCTGTGGGTGATGATGCATTTGATACAGACGCAGGATACCAAGGTCGTGGCCAGTTCTTACTTGTAGTAAGAGCAGATGATAGTGATAAAGGTCATGAGATGGATAGTAAGACCAATGGTGATTTAGACAGTCAGCCAAGATCTCATCCGCACTTTGCGAATGTTACAGTAATTAGTTCTGTTGCACATGGAGAAGATGCTTTACGTCTCAGAGAAGGTACTGGTGGAGATTTTCGTAATTACATTATCCATGGTGCAAACGATGGTGTTCGTAATGACGACAATGGTTCAGAGCTTGTAACTCAAGATCTAGCTGCTGCTCAGGCCCATGGTCACCCAGATTATTTATACATCTCTGGCAGTATGGTGATGAATGGATTAGCAGATGTACCTTGGGACGATTTTGATGAGTCAACTGATGGTGCATGGACAGGTACAATGGTATCCGAATCAGCTGGACTAGCAATGACGGTAGATGCAAATGGTTTACCTGCAACATTGCACGTCAACCCGCCATTAAATAGTATAGCTTTTGAAAATGTCGATGAAGTTATAGAGGATGATTTCTTTACTCAAACTGATTATAAAGGTGCTTTTTCAAGTGATTCAAACTGGCTTGAGGGGTGGTCTTATTTATCAGTTGCGGAGGTGTTGAGCACAGAAGACGACAAGAGTTCTATCATAGCTCAAGAGTTAAAATTACATGGTAATTATCCAAATCCATTTAATCCATCAACAAAAATTAATTTTGAGTTAAGTGGGTATCATGATAATGTAACCTTTACAGTTTTTAATGTTACGGGTCAAATTGTAAATCAGATTTCTTTTTCAAATACCTTGCCAGGTATGCAGGTAATCAGTTGGAATGGTATTAATTCTAATGGTGCCAGTGTTCCAAGCGGGATTTACTTTTACCAAGTTCAAGCTGGTGATTTATCAGCCATGGGCAAGATGACATTAGTAAAATAATTATGTGTCACCTCACATAAAAAGCTCATGATGAGCATTAAAAAGGGTCATAAGAAATTATGACCCTTTTTTTATAATCAGTTAATTTCTAAATGGTTACGTTGAAGTATGTAATTTTTATAATGAAATTATTGTTTTTGTTTTTCCTTTTTGCATGTAATTCATTCAATGAAATTGAATCTTATATCCATGATATAGAACCTGTTTCAATTTCTGGAAATATTAATGCTGTTATTGAAATACCATCAGGTACACACGATAAATTTGAAGTTTCTAAAGAAACTGGTCAAATAGTACAAGACATTGAAGATGGGCTTCCAAGAAAAATAAAGTATATAGGTTATCCTGGAAATTATGGTATGATTCCTAAAACTTTGTTATCGCCTGAAATTGGAGGCGACGGTGACCCATTGGATGTTATTGTATTAGGTGAACAATTACAAAAAGGCAGTGTTGTTGAAATCAAATTAATTGGAATTCTTAAAATGCTAGACAATAGCGAGATTGATGATAAGCTAATAGCAGTAAGGGTTAATAATTCAATATTCTCAAGTGTAACCTCATTTAATGAATTAAAAAGATCATACCAGGGTGTAATAGAGATCCTTGAAATATGGTTTACTAATTATAAAGGTTCTAAGAAAATAGCTGTGCGTGGATTTGAGAATGAGCAAAGAGCTTTAGAAATATTTAAAAGTGCATGCCAACAATATAAAAATTATAATGATAAAAATTAATTCTTCTCACATATCAGAATTTGTTGGAACATTTTTTTTAACTGCTGTAGTTATTGGTTCTGGTATAATGGCTGAAAATTTATCTCAAGGAAATCATGCAGTTTCTTTACTGGGGAATACAATTGCTACTGGCGCTATATTATTTGTTTTAATAAAAAGCTTTTCATCAATATCTGGAGCGCATTTTAACCCTGTAGTAAGTTTAGTTTTTTTAATTAAAAAAGAAATAGCTCTTCCTGATATTTTAAAATATGTGTTTTTTCAATTTCTTGGCGCTCTTTTATCTGTGGCTTCTGTGCATTATTATTTTGGCCAGCAAATAATACAAATTTCTACTAATAGTAGAGGTGGTACAGAAATGATATTTAGTGAAGTAATTGCAACATTTGGTTTAATAATTACAATATTATTTGTTAGAAAATATAATCCAGAGGATGTTGCCTCTGCAGTTGCTCTTTTTATTACTGCTGGATATTGGTTTACATCCTCTACTTCATTCGCTAATCCAGCTGTAACAGTAGCAAGAATATTTACTGACACATTCACAGGAATTTCACCTGCATCGGTTTTTAATTTTATTATAGGACAGCTAATCGGCTCTTTTGTAGCATTAATTTTTTATAATAAAATTGAAAAAAATTAATCTAACATCATTCAAATCATCATATAATTAATCTCAAATTAAAATTGAATCAAATTCTATCTCTCCCCTAACCAAAACCTAATTATAATTGGTCAATTTTTCCTGTAAATAAGGATGCGGAATTGAGATTTTATATCTCAGATCCTTAATTAAGAAATAATGTAAAAAAGGAGATTCAATGTTTAGTTTTAAAAAAATCTTTGTAGTGCTAATTAGTGTTTTTTCACTTGCAACCTCAACCATATTTCAAGATAATAAACTTCCATCAATAGTAGGTGGTTCAAAGTCGGTTCAGGAAGCTTTTAAATATCCAAAAATAATGATGGATCAAAATGCAATGATTACTGGTAAATCTATAGCTGAGTTTTTCATTGATAAAGATGGAATGGTAACAGATATAACAGTCATAAAATCTTTAGGTCCTGCGTTTGATCAGGTTATGATTGAAGGAGTAAAAAGATTAGAATTTGTACCAGCGAGCATTAATGGTAAGCCTATTTCTGTAAAGTATAAACTTCCAATTATATTTAAAAAATAAAAAATATTTTTAGTATTTCTTTTTCAATACTCTCCCTTACACACCCCCAACAGGCCTTGAATTTTCGAGGCCTGTTTCTTTTTCAATAAAATTTTCTTATCTAATTCTAATATAAGCCAAATGAAAATCAATTATTGCGATTTGAAATTCAGATAGAATATTTGGAGTTTAATTTGACTCAAGTTATTAATTGGGTTATTACTAAAGATCATCAACTTACTATTCTAGTTTTTTCAAAGTGGTTTAAACATTCTTTTTGGAATTATTATTTTTCAATATGCTCTAAATCTGCTGATGGTTTTGTTTTATTTTTATCGCTAATCTATCTTTCTTTCTTTGTTGATGATAATCTAGTGTTTATCAAAATATTAATTGTATCTACTATTTTTGATAAAATCATATATCTTTTACTAAAAAATTCTTCAAAGCGTCAAAGACCGTTTGATTCTATAGAAAATTTTGTTCCAAGGAAAATACCATTTGATAAATTTAGCTTTCCTTCAGGTCACACCGGCAGTGCTGTTGTATTATCTTTTTCTCTTATATTATATTATCCACCTTTAGCCCCATGTTTAATTTTTTGGAGTATTTCTGTAGCCCTTTCAAGAATCTACTTGGGACTTCATTATCCTTCTGATGTGTTAGCAGGTGCTTTAATTGCATCTGGAATTTCTATGTTATTTTTTACAATATTTTTATAGAATGAAAATACTTTATGGCATACAAGGTACGGGTAATGGCCATTTAATTAAATCCAACATAATTATTAAGGAACTAAAAAAAAGAGGTCATGAAATTGAGACGATCATAAGCAATAGGACAAAAGATAATCTATTAGGAATGAGTATCCCTAAACCATTTCAGTGTTTAAAAAGCCTTACTTTTTCAGTTAATAAAGGGAAAATAAATTATATGAGTTCTATAAAAAATCTGACATTTAAGGATTTTTTAAATAATGTTAAAAACATTGATACCAGCAAGTATGATTTAGTTATATCTGATTTTGAACCTATTACAGCTTGGGCTGCAAAAATTCAGAAAAAAAAAGCGATAGGTATTAGCCATCAGAATGCTCTACTATATAAAGGAGTACCTAAAAAGAAGAGAGATATTATTGCCCAAATGGTTTTAAGGTGGTACTGCCCTACAGATATACCAATTGGAATACATTGGAGTCACTTTGATCAACCAATTTTACCACCAATTATCGACGAGTTTCCTAGTGATAGTGTAGAAGAAAAAAATTTAATATTAGTATATTTAAATTTTGAGGACCCAAATCAAATAGTTAATGTTTTTAAAAATTTTAAAGATTACCTTTTCAAAGTATATTGTTCTGATTCTCCTACAAATTTTTCAAATAACATTAGATGGTGTAAAATAGACAGGAAAAAATTTACTGATGACTTGTTAAAAGCAAGCGGAGTCGTATGTAATAGCGGTTTTGAACTACCCAGTGAATGTTTCAGTCTTAATAAAAGAGTATTAGTAAAACCATTAAGTAATCAAATGGAACAAGAGTCCAATGCTTTAGCTATTGAAGAATTAAATATTGGACACACTACTGCTAAATTAAACTCAAGAGTGATAGAAACTTGGCTACAGTCAGATTTAAGAGGATATGTCCCTTATAAACCTGTCAGTGAAACTTTTGCTGAATGGATAGAATCAGGTGATTTCAATGACCTTAAATCTCTTTGTGATGCATCTTGGTCATAATTGGTATTAAAGATTTTATTTATCAGCGGAAATTATGAGCTAACTCCCGCTGATAGTTTACAACAAGAAGGATCAGAGTATGAATCTGATTATTAAAATTGCTTTAAATATGTTAGGTTATTATTAGCCTTATATTTGTTTTGTATATAAATGTTTCTAAAAGAGAAATAACTAGGCATATAGATTAATAATTTACATGCCTAGTTATTAGTGAGGATCACGTTCTTGGTATAAGATATTATAATTAGAATGTTAGGACATTATTAGGTAATGAGAAAAAAGATATTATTTGTTTGTATTGAAAATGCTTGCAGAAGTCAGCTTGCAGAAGCTATTTGTAATAATTTATTTTCCGATCAATTAATTGCTTATTCTGCAGGATCAAACCCTGGTACTGAGGTTAATCCAAAGGCTATAAAATCATTAAAAAGTATTGGAATAATACATCGAGGTGAAAATAAGTCTATAAGTGAGTTCCTAGATATGGAATTAGATTATGTTGTTGGTATGGGTTGCGGTGATAAGTGTCCAATTATACCCGGTTCAAAAATTTTAAATTGGGATATACCTGATCCAAAACAATATGCGCAAAAAGACTTTAATAAAATTAGAGATTTGATCAAAAAAAACATTATCTCTGATTTCATTTATAGATAATTATTTTTCTATATTTTTTATTTTTTTAAAAAATATCTATCAACATATATTAAATACATTTATATCGTCAAAAGTAATTCTATGATTTTTCCCAATTATTGATAATGGAATTAATGCAGAAACTAAGTCATCAATTTTACAATTTTTACCTTAGCATAAACTTTATAATTGTTAGATTTATGTTAGAAGATTTATTATATAAAATTATTTTGATCTGTTCAGTAATTGTGAACATTTATTTTTTAGCCAAGACAAGGAGAGTTTTCGTAGCAAGAATACATTGTTATGATTTAAAAATTTTATGGAATTAGAAACTTTATTTTCGAATGTTATTTTAAGATTTTCATTTAATCTTTTAGTTGCCTTTGTGATTATTAAATTGATTTATCATCGCGACTATAAAGGTAATGATTTTGTTTTCACTTATTTTATGTTTAATACCCTCATATTCTTCTTTGCATATATTCTTGGCAACTTAGATATTAATATGGCCTTTGGA
>Ga0255759_10004879_pt1 | contig 11522 bp, 8 predicted proteins | sample 101ome_20_FD_179959 | JGI IMG/M metagenome (GOLD analysis project Ga0255759, IMG submission 179959) | Coastal salt marsh microbial communities from the Groves Creek Marsh, Skidaway Island, Georgia - 101404AT metaG (version 2) | ecosystem: Environmental > Aquatic > Marine > Intertidal zone > Salt...
TTTCTAATGGAAATGATTCTACTTGGACAATAAACTCTAGTGGTGAATGGTCTGCAAATACATCAATATTAACTCAAGGTATAAATGTTCAGTCTGGAGCTATTCAGTCTGGAGGTACAGACCTTTATAGTATTTTTACAACCGCTGGAAATAGTGGTATATATGGAGGAAGTGGAACTGTGCCATCTTCTACAGTTGCATCTATAACAGATAATCTTACTTTTGGTTCTAATACATTATACATTGATGAGGCTAGTGGAGAAGTTGGTATAGGAATTAATCCAGGAGCAAGGTTTGAAATAAAATCTTCTTCTGAAAATAATGTTGGAGGATTTTTATTGCGCTCTACAAACTCAAGCCTTTTCCCAGCATTAATATATGAAGCATCTGCTGATGTTGGTAATTTAGAATTGTATAGTGGAACAACAAAAAGCATCCATTTAGATGCAAATGGAGTAAGCTTTTTAAATGGAGGAAATGTTGGTATTGGAACAAATGCTCCAGGATACAAACTTGATGTAACTGGTCAAGCAAGATTTAGAAACACTTCAGGAAGTGGACTTGTAATAGTTGATTCTGCAGCAGCATCAAATTCAAATATTATATTTGCTGAAAATGGCTCTCCAAAGTGGTTAGTAAGAAATAACGCATCTACTGATGACTTAGAATTTTATGACTATGCTACAGCATCTGTACCTGTTTTAATTGAAAGTACAACTGGAAATGTTGGTATAGGAACATCATCTCCTGCGTATCATCTTGAAGTAACTGGTACAACAAATATCGGAGGTCTAATCTACTCAGCAGGAACTGAGTTATCTACTTTATTTGCTTCTGCTGGTGGTGGAGGCATTTATGATGGAAGTGGAACTGTGCCTTCTTCTACGAATGTAACCTTGACTGATAATATTAACTTTGGCTCAAACACACTTTATGTAGATGGGGCTAATGGTGAAGTTGGTATTGGAACTACAACTCCAGAGTCAAGCTTACATGTGGTAGGTAGAACAACTAAATTCTCAAATCAATTCCCTACTTATAGATATTCAAAATTAGGAGGTTCAACTGATACTAATTGGAAAAAGATTGCAGATGTAACACTTCCTGCACAAGTTTATGAAGGAGCTTCTTTTGTGGTTGATATTATTAATGCAAATTCAAATTATGGACACGTATCAAACGCTATACCTTTAAGGTATTTTGTCTCATGTCTTAGGAGTAGTGCTGTTATTGATGACCAAGATACAGGTTCAGTAAGTGGTCCAATAGCTGATTACGTAAGACTTGTAAAAACAGCAACTGGCGTTTATGAAATACAATGTAGACCAAATACATCATTTAAGCACATAGATGTTGTCTGTAGAATGATTAGTGATGACGCTGGAAATGCCACTGTTACATATGCTTCAGGAACTCCAGCTAATGGTTCTACAGGTGGAACTATTTATAATGCAACATCTAATTATACTCAGTATTTCACAAATATAGACTTCCAGAATGGTGGTCAAATACTTTCTGGAGGTACAGACCTTTATAGCATATTCGCATCTGCAGGAGGTGGTGGTATTTATGACGGAGGTGGAACTGTACCTTCTTCTGTTGCTGTTGCACTTACAGATTCAATTAACTTTGATTCAAACACTTTTGTTATTGATGGTGCTAATAACAGAGTTGGTATTGGTACAACAACACCATCTGAAAAACTAGAAGTTTCTGGAGGTACTATATATGTTAACAACCCAACTTCAGAGGCGTTATTATTAGATAGAGCTAGTGGTATTGCTACGATTAAAGGAAGTACTGGAGGTGGTGGACCAAACATGGTAATTGACGCTGCTGATACTCAAATTCTATATTTACAAAATTATCATGGTGGTAATGTTGCAATTGCTACTGGAGGTGGAGATGTTGGTATTGGAACAGCTTCACCATCTGCAAGATTCCATGTTAATGACACTGGAGGGATGGCTTATTTTGGAAATGGCACATTTGCTCATCATTGGATAAATATTAGAGGTGCTGAGAGTTCTGGTATTTCACTAGGTCTAAACACCAACCTTAACTCAGGTTCAGGTGGCGCACTAATAAAAGCGGGTGTAAGCAAAAACTTTGGTATAGCTGTAAACAATAGTTCTGATTTCAGTGCGATTACAGAATCTGACCTTGCCTTCATAATAGAGACAAATGGAAATGTTGGTGTTGGAACAGCCGACCCAAGTGATAAACTTGAAGTAAGCGGGACATCAAACCCAAATATAATCTTAAGTAATACAAACTACTCAAATGGTGGTTTTGTGCTGAAGAGAGATAACTATACTCAATCACATAAATGGTGGGCTGAAAGTCAAACGGGATATATTTCTTACTCTGATGACCAAGTTACTTACGAGCCAATAATAACATATAAAGGTGTTACAGGAAATGTTGGTATAGGAACAACAGACCCAGGCGCCAAGTTAGATGTTCATGGTGATGTTGAAATAAGTGGAACAACAAGTGGTGCTACTTTATTTAATGTTGTAGGTTCTGCAGGTCAGCTATTCTCCGTTACAGATAATCTTATTGGAGATATATTCAGTGTTAATGATATTTCTGGCGTACCTATCCTAACAGTTAATTCTGATGATAGAGTTAAAGTTGATGGTTCACTTTTAATGAACACAACAACAAACACTGGACTTGGTTCTGGAACTCATGTGTGTGCTGAAGTTGATGTAACACTTGGACAAGCTGCTTACTTCGATTATTATGTAATGAGCGGAACTACACTTAGAGCTGGTACTGTTACAACTGTATGGGATGGAACAAACACTCAGCATACAGATAATTCAACAGAAGACCTTGGGGGTGATACAACTGTTGTAACATTTGATACTGATATATCGGGAGGATTTGCAAGACTTAAAGCTGTTGTTTCTTCTGGAACATGGACTGTTAAGACGGGAGTTAGAATAATTTAAGTATGAGTAGTATAGGTGGACCAAATATGATAAATGATGGGCTCGTATTTCTATTCGATGCTGCAAACTCTAAAAGTTTTAGAGGCGAATATACTGAGAACTTGATTGCCAACAATCCAGTTCCAACTAGTATTACAAGCTATTCAGTTCAAGGGACTGGTACAACTGAGTATATTGCTGCAGAGACATGTGTAAGATGGAGAGTTACTGGATATGCAACTTGGGGAGCTTATCATTATAATAATAGTACTCAGACAATAACTTTTGATACAGCTTCCACGTACTCAGCTTCTTTTGAATGGAAAATGGGTCCAGATAATGAAGTCGAGCCTCAGGCTGCCAATTTAATATTTCAAATAGTTCAAGGAAATGGTCAAGATATAGTTATAGGTTCTCCAAATCTTTTTAACAATTCAACACTGCAAGATAATGGTTGGTATAGATTTGAGTATAATAACAGAACTCCAAATAACATAGGAATCAACTCGCCTTCTTTCAGGGTTATTCTGGGAGACCAAGGAACAAATGTTACAGACTTCTACTGGAGAAGGCTTCAACTTGAGAAAAAACCATACGCAACTGAATTTGTAGAAGGGACAAGAGGCAATACAGTAACACAAGGAGGTGGATTATTCGACCTTTCCAGAAATGGAAACAATGGAACAACAACAACTGGACTAACGTATTCAAACACAAATTATGGAACACTATCTTTTGATGGTTCTGTGGATAGTGTAACAATACCTTACAATTCAAATACAATGGACTTTTCTGAAGCTCAAACTATTTGCATGTGGCTTAAACCAGGAACGGGTGCTGATAGCTTAAGAAGAAATCCATATAATCAAGCTTATGGAGGAAGTGGGACAATAACTCATGAGCCAGCTGGAACAATCAATTACTATTTTGGTACAAACGGAGGAAATGGTAATCCGTATGTTGGTAGAAATTCTTCATTTACAGTTGAGCCAAATGAACTTGCATTCATAGCTGTAACAAGAGGTCAGACTCAAAATGAATGTAACTGGTATAAGAACGGAGCTTTAGAAACCGAATTAAACGCTGGTGGATATTCGGCTGTAACAAATAGTACAAGCAACATAATTATAGGAGATGGTTATACAAACAACTTTATTGGAGATATTTACTATGTAGCAGTATATAACACTTTTAAAACAAGTGAAGAGATTTCTCAAATTTATGATTCAACTAAATCTCGATTTAATTTTAATTAAAAATGGCATTTTCAAGAGGACCAAATATAGTTAGAAACGGATTGATTGCACACTATGATGGAGCAAATATAAAAAGCTTCAGAGGTGAGCCTACAACTAATTTGCTTGCAGACCCAATTGACATGACTCAGTGGGGTGGACAGCAAATTACTGTTGATAGCACTCCAGCTGCTTATCATGTGATAGATGGACAGACGATTCCTTTTTATAAAGTAACCTCTACATCAAATGTAGACCCATTTCATAGTGATGCCACAGATGTTGGAGCAATTTCTGGTAAAACCTTCTCATTTTATATTTGGGCATATACAGATGAAGGTCAGTCAACGTTTGCTCAAGTATTTCAATACGGCTCAAATCCATTTAACTCAAGCACTGTTTCAGCTAATACATACACGCTTACAACAGAGCCTCAGAAATGCTATGTGACCAATACATATGCAACAGATGTTACAAATACACAAATTGCAACAAGAATAGACCTTCAACAAGGAGGCTCTCTTGGATATATTTATGTTGGCGGGGCACAGCTTGAGGAAAAATCGGCTTCTACTAAATTTGTAGATGGCACAAGAGGCACCACAGTATCAACTGGTGGTGGTTTAGTTGACATTTCTAAGAATGGAAATCATGCAGACCTATTTGGTTCGCCTTCATCTAATTCAAATAATTATGGTGCAATATCATTTGATGGAACAAGTGATTATGCAAGAGGGACTGGTGGCGTGAATAGTTATCCAGAAGCTATTAGTGATAAATTTTCCCTTGAAGTTTGGGTAAACATACCATCAAGTGCAACTTGGACAAATGGGTTTTATGGAAACATAATTTCTAAAGGTAATTATCCAGGATTCGTGGGATTGGCTAGAACAACTACAGACAATCAGGTAGTTGCATATTTAAGAGGAAATACTTCTGGAGTACAGTCAACAACTGGAACAATAACAAGAGACGAGTGGCATCATCTTGTTATGACTTATGACGGTGGTACAAGCCGTCTTTATATTAATGGAGCGTCACAAGGCTCAAGTTCAACTGCTATGGTTGGCGGTTTTGAGGTAAACTCTTGGAGAATCGCAGAGGTAACTGCTGCAGGTGGAAATGTTGGAAATGCTTTTGAGGGGCAAATGTCAGCAATTAAATTTTACAACAGAAACCTAACTGCAGATGAGGTTTTACAAAATTATAATGCTTTAAAAACAAGATTTGGAAAATAATGTTTACAGGACCTAAAAATATAAATGATGGATTAATTTTCGCAGTTGACTTTGGGAACTCAAAGTCATTTTCAGAGGATAACAGTTTTCTTAATGTGTCTGATTGGACTATTGGCTCAGGTGGCACCTCTAATTATACACAAAATGGAACAACTGCTGAAAATAGGAGGTTGATAGATACAGACCCGTTTGGAAATCAAGCTATTGTTTGGGAGTGTAATGCAGATTCAGTTTTTAATGCTGACGGTGGCTGGAATACAACTCCATATACTCAGATAGATAAGACTAAGATGTATAGATTCTCAGTTTGGGTTAATAGAGTGGCACAAGGTTCAGATGGTAGGTTTTACTTAGGTTGTGAAGGCTTTAATGTGTCAAATTCTGATGTTGGAGTTTATGATAGGTCTACTGGAGCGCTTACAACAAACCCTTACTTCTGGGTCTCTTCATCCCCGCCAACCTCAAAGCTTCCGACTGGGGAGTGGAGACTTGTTGTTGGTCATGTTTGGCCAGAAGATTCTGGAACTGGCTCTAGTCATGAAGATTCTGGCATTTATAGTATTGCAAGCGGCACAACGAAAGAGGGTGCTATAAGCACGGACATGGTTTGGATGTCAGCTAACACTCAAACAAGACACAGGTGTTATCTTTTCTATAATACAAGTGGAGACTCAGTTCAGCAAATGGCATATCCAAGAATTGACTTATGTGACGGAGCTGAACCTACAATTGAAGAATTGTTAGAAAACTCTCCAAACAGAGCTACAAACCTAATTTCAAGGCAAGATAAAGCTTATATATTAAATACAGCCACTTATGATAGTGAAGATTATGGTTGTATAAACACAAATGCCACATCAAGAACTGACAAGGGCTATATAACTTGTGATGAATTTTCTTTTGCAGATGGCGAAAATTATTCTATGGAATTTGTTGTAAAACTAAGACCTAGTGCAGAATCCACTTATCATAGTTTATGTGGGAGGGGTCTTACAACTCCTTGGGTTACTCTTTTGGGTTCTCCAACCAATTTTAGATTTTACTTTAGAGAATTAAGTGGAACATATCATTATGCATCATATAAGACTGATTATGATATGTCAGAAAAATGGCTTCATGCAACATTAACAGTAGATTCATCCAGAACTTTAAAAGTTTATTACAATGGTGAATTTTATGAGACAATGCCAACAACTCCAACCTCCACTCAAGTAATAATTAATAGAATTGCTGGCGGGTATGAATCGGGGGATAACCAATATAATTTTCAAGGGAAAATGGCGATAGCAAGATTTTACAATAGAGTACTAACCGCAACAGAAATACAACAAAATTATAACGCAATTAAATCAAGGTTTGGATTGTCTTAATATTATAATTTGACAATATTTATAAAAAAGAAAAAGAATGGCAAATAGATTGGTAGCAAATGATGGTTTACTCTCAAGAGGAAATGCTGACTTCCTAGGAATTATAGCTTCTGGAGGTACAGACCTGTATGATATATTTACTGCAGCTGGAGGTGGAGGTATTTATGATGGAAGTGGGACAGTTCCTTCTTCTACCAATGTAACGCTTACTGATAATATAACATTTAACTCAGGAACATTAAGACTAAGTAACACAACAGCCCAAAGTACCAGTGCAGGTGCTCTTTGGGCAAATGGTACTTCTGGTGCAATTATGTTTGACAGTAGTGCAGAGAAAAGATTGTATTGGAATGATGGTGGTGGAAACTTTGGTTTAAGAGCGGGTCATTATTATAATGGAGGTGAAAAATATGTAAATACTGGTGATGGTGCTGTTGAATTTGAGCTTAATACAGATGGTGCAGCTGGGACAATAGACATAAGAGTTGCTGGTACGGGCACTGCAGGAGGAGCTGTAACTTGGGCAAACAATATTGAAATAACAACTACTGAAACAGCATTCAATCAAGGTGGTGGAAGTGTCGACTTCAGGGTTGAAGGAGATACTGAAACAAATCTTTTGTTTGTTGATGCCAGTACAGACAGAGTTGGAATTGGAACTAATGCTCCAGATTACAAATTCCATGTTTCTGGCGACATTGGTTTGGGTGATGAAACAAACCCAGCAACTATATATTTTAAGCCAACTTCTGGGGGAGTTCCAACCATGGTTCATACAACTGGTACTGGTTTTTTAATAAACGGTCAATCAAATGATAAGTTCCAGTATTCAGATGGTGGAACAACTCCTTGGTTTACGCTTGACGGGTCTACAAATAGAGTGGGGATTGGAACAGAGACTCCTTCATTTGAATTAGATGTAGAAAGTTCTGATGCTACATGGGCAAGAATTAATTCAACTACAGCAAGTGACTCTGGGTTTAGAGCTAAAAATATAAATGGTGAGTGGGGAATTTATGCTGGTGGCTCTACAGGAAGTTTACTACTAAGAGATATTGGAAACTCATCTACCGCTTTTTTAATTGAAACTGGTTCAACTCAGAATTCTATTTACATAAAACCATCAGAGGTTGTTATAAATGAAGGTTCTGGTGATGTTGATTTTAGAGTTGAGGGCAATGGAAATGCTAGCCTTATACGTACTGATGCTGCCAATGATAGAGTTGGTATTGCTGGCTCTCCTGGAGCTTACACATTTGATGTAAGTGGAACGATGAATGCTGATGGTCCGATTTATTCTGGAGGTACCGAATTATCAACTTTATTTGCTTCTGCAGGTGGAGGTGGTATTTATGACGGAAATGGAACTGTGCCTTCTTCTACAAATGTTACATTAACAGATGATATAACATTTGGTTCTGGAACGGTTAAATTGAGTAACTCTACAGCAACAAGTTTAACTTCTGGCGCACTGTGGGCAAATGGTACTTCTGGTGCAATTATATTTGACAGTAGTGCAGAGAAAAGATTGTATTGGAATGATGGTGGTGGGAATTTTGGATTAAGAGCTGGTCATTATTACAATTCTGGAGAAAAGTATGTTAAAACTGGTGATGGTGCTGTAGAAATTGAAATTGGGACTGATTCTTCTAACGGAGTTATAAACTTACAAACTTCAACAACTGGCACAGCTGGGGCTACTGTTTCTTGGGTAAATAGAATGAGTATAACTACAAGCCAAACAGTTATTAACGAACTTGGAAATGATATTGATTTTAGAGTTGAAGGCTTATCTGATACTAATCTAATAGTAACAGATGCAGCAAATGATAGAGTAGGAATAGGAGGTACTCCGGGAGCTTATAAGTTTGATGTTAGTGGCTCGCTTAACTCAGATGGAATAATTTACTCTGCTGGCACTCCACTTGAAACAATAATATCAAATATAAGTAGTGTTTCTGATACAAACGTAGCTAACACTAACCTAACATTTGATGCAGCAAGAGACCTTAATACAGATGGAAACACATTTAGAATAAGTACTGATAACTTTGCTTTTGGTCAGTCATATTTTACATTGACTACCATATCTTCAAGTATCGGATATGCTACAAATGGATTGTCAACAACGTCTTCAAAGGTTGCCTTAAATACAAGTGGCATTGAGAGAATTGGAATAGGTACAAGCGAGACGGTGTTTAATGATTCAGGTGCTGATTATGACTTTAGAATTGAAGGTGATACTGATGCTAACCTATTCTTTACTGATGCCGCTAACGATAGAGTGGGTATTGGTACTGCAACACCAGAAGAGAAATTTGAAGTTAATGGTAATACAAAATTAAATGGTGAGCACTATTTCATGTCAGATGGTACTGTTTCTAGTTCTCCAGGAGGATATGGAGATATTGTTACATTTGGAACTGGCACATTGAGTGGTGGTAGCTTATATTACTTAAATTCATCTCAGGCTTGGGTTGCTGCAGATGCCGATGCTGCATCATCATCAACTGGAATGTTAGGCATAGCTCTTGGAACTTCACCTTCTGACGGTATACTTATAAGAGGTTTTGCTAGAAGCACTTCTTACACTCAAACAAATGGTTCAATATTATACGTTTCAACAACGGCTGGTGGAATAACTTCTACAGCACCATCTGCTGCTGGTGATATAGTTAGAATAATAGGTTACATGGTAAATGTCGCTTCAAACGTTATATATTTTAACCCTTCAAATGATTGGATAGAATTATAAAAATTAATTATGTCAATAATTAGAAAAAAAAATGGAATAAATTTAAACCCAGAAAAAACTGGTATAATAAATAGTTTTGCAGGCTCTAGTAATATTGGAGGAACTACTGCAGAAACTGTATTGAGTACTGTATTGATTCCTGCAAATACTTTTAAGCTTTATGACATAATACGTATAGAATCAAGATTAAGAAAAGATAATAATAATGATATTGCAACTATAAGAATAAGAATTGGAACTACAGAATCTATTAGTTCAACTCTTGCTGGTGTATATACTAGTACTGCTTCAAATCATAATTACATACCTATAACAAGGTATTATGCAATAGAAAATTTATCTGGTGCTGGAAGTGGAACTAAATCTTTTCCTGCATCGTTTTCTTTAGCTTTTCAATCTGGAGTTGCGGATGTAGAGTCAAATTTAGCTATAGATTGGACTGTTGACAATTATGTTGTTTTAACTGGTCGATTAGCGAGCACTTCTGATGTTATGAATTTAATGTATATTGTTGTCGACCAAATAAATGGAGCTTAATTATGATAAGAAAATTAAATAATAAAAATTTAAAATTAATTGGAAATGGTGCAGATTCTATCTCGTCTAATTCAACAAGCTTAACACTGCTAAGAAGTTTACTTGTTCCAGCAAATAGCATAAAACAATTTGATGTAGTTAGGTTTACTGCTTTTTTTAGAAAGTCAGGTACAAGTTCTAATAATACTATTTATTTATATTGGAATACTAGCGCTTCATTAACAGGTGCTGTTTTGCTTGGTTCTTATCAAATAACTGCAGCTTCTTTAATTAGATATGCCCTTGTTAATAGAAGTGCAGTTTTTGCTACAAGTTCAATTGCACAAATACTTGACACATCTACTTTAACAGTTAATGATTTTGGAGATTATGCGGGAGGAACTTCAAACGTTAGTATAAACACTGCTGCTGATGGATATCTTATAGCTGCAGCTCTAGGTTCTACTGCAAGACTTGTTGACAACATTACTTGTTCGTTTATATTTATAGAAATATGAGAAAGATTAATGGTAAAAATATATCGAATTTTTATGTGGGTGCACCACAACAAGTTACTGGCACTACAGTTAAGACAAAACTTCTTTCTATAGAAATACCAGCTAACACATTTAAAGCAGAGGATTTTATAGTGCTTGAAACTATGTTTTCAAAGAATGGTACAAGTAATATTTATCTTGTTAATTTTTATTGGAACACAACAAACTCTTTAACTGGAGCTATACAATTAGCAGTAAGAAGTATAGGTTCAACTCAATTGTTTGACTTAATAACAAGAAGGCTTTCTGTAAGAACAGCAAATGGAGGTGGTAGTGGCATATCTCTTGGTACTGAAGTTCTTAATGTTGGTGATAATCCATTCAATGAATTTCGCTCTACAACAGCTAGTAATGTAGCTATAGATTGGACTTCTACTAGCTATTTAATGTGTTCAGCTCAGCTGTTTAATGCGGCTGATATAATAACAAATCATCATTTTAAAGTTTGGAATTATTAAAAAATAATTATGTTAGAAATTACAAAAACATTAACGGGGCTAAATTGGGAAGGAAAAGAAAGAAATTTTACTAATGTTATTCTTTCTGGAGGTTATGAAACTGTAGATATAATCCATATATCTATAGAATTAGATGAGCAAATTTATTGTTTAAGCTCAACTGGGGTTACTATAGACAATTATTATCCAACAGACTCAACAGATTTAGTAAATTCTATATTTGGGTAATGCAAAACCAATTGGAATACATTAAATCCAAGTTAAAATTTGTAGATGATGAAATTCTTCTTGAAGGAAATCATTCAGTTATGATGGGCTGGGAAAGACCTATCATGAAAGCTTCTGCAGATATAGTTTGCGAAAATGGAGGCAATATATTAAATATAGGTTTTGGCTTAGGAATTATAGATTCTTATATACAAAATAAAAAAATCAAATCACATAATATAATAGA
>Ga0255759_10004887_pt1 | contig 11517 bp, 8 predicted proteins | sample 101ome_20_FD_179959 | JGI IMG/M metagenome (GOLD analysis project Ga0255759, IMG submission 179959) | Coastal salt marsh microbial communities from the Groves Creek Marsh, Skidaway Island, Georgia - 101404AT metaG (version 2) | ecosystem: Environmental > Aquatic > Marine > Intertidal zone > Salt...
TATTTTTGAAATGAAAATTTCATTCCTTTTTCTCTCCCTAAAAGCGCTATTTGCTAATTCTGGGTTCAGCGGTACAAAGTTATCCTTGGTGGGATAATCAGTAGTTGTTTGACAACAAGCACAATTTAGGGTTTCAGGTGATATATTTCGAGTAGCGATGATGCTTGGAAATAGGCTTGCAAAATCTAATTCGATTACGTCAGAGTAAACCCCGGGTTTACTATCAAGGTACAACCCTCCTCTATCAGCGGCAAGTAGTTCCCAAGCGGTCTTGGTATCTTCTGCTCGATTCTTTTTCCACGGGACTAAAACACCATCCTCCATTGCAATTCTCATTTGAATTGCGCTTATTACCGAACCAGGAGACAACCTTGAGATGTCTTGAGGGGACTGTCTAGAATGTCTACTCAGTTCGAATAATCCTAGAACTCCGCCCTCTCTCACAATAAAACTGGCATCTAGGTCGAGGTGCAATCGTCCGTGCAGTGGGAAGTACGAATCCTTGCGTATCACTTGCCCATAGGAATGCACGACTCTCGACATCGTTCTTGGTGCTAATGAAGCTATTTTCCTACTTAGATTGAATTTGACATCGTTCGTGTCTGCTAGTTTGCCAAGAACACTAAAATGAAGTGCATCCCCTCCTTTTGTTACGATTATGTCCGGATCTATTTTTTCGATAGCGGATTGCAAATCGTGCAAGAATCCACTTTCATTTTTGTCATTTACAATTTTACAACACTCTGTGTTGTTTCGACAAAAACCATCCCATTCGCTGATTTTTACATCCGTAATCTTCGAATCGACTGAGTTGAATCCATTTTTTGCTAAATAATTAAAATTTAATTCTATAATTTTCAAATTAGGCCATGAATCATTTTCTGATAACACTGAGAAAATCTGTCCGTCCCACTCCACGAATTCGAATGGGGTAATTCGATATTCGATAAAAAAACGCTGTGCTATATGTGCGTCAATTGAGTATAATGTGAATCTGTGATAGTCTCCATGGGATTCAATATGCTGCGCAAGACGACGTATGTTTCGCGAATTAATGACCTCAATTTCGAGCACATCATGCAGTTCAAATTCATCCAAAGACAGCCTCATTCTAACAACACGAATACTCCCTATTGTAAATCGAGTTGAGATTTCTGGTAAAGATAACCATGCTCTCAAATTGTCTAATTGCGGTCCTATGGCATGAACGTGTATGCGTGCACACCAAGGTACTGTAATTCTGTGCATTTTCCTGCCTGTATCAAACATCCAGACGTCCATGGCGTTTCCATGAGAGCCCAATTGAGCATCTATTATCCAGCCCTGCAAGGAATCACTTCTCACTTTGCATCTCATCTAGTTGCTTTTCTAGTCTCATGATCCTTGCATGACACTCTATCAGCATCGAAATTAGCATGGGTTTCCAGGCATCTATTGAGGGTAGCATACCGCCAGCAGCTCTTCTATTACGCACGCCATTTGTCAATTCATCAAGCGCTAATTTGTCATTCGTACTCAAGGCTCTTCTGAATGCACTTAGAGCATTCAATTCCGCCTCGACTCTATTTCTCCATGTAGGAACAGTTCGGCCCATTACTCGAACCGCGCCGAACTACAAGGGTATCTTTTTTCAGAGACTGCGAGTGAAAGTAAAAATGATATCATTCATTATTTACAGGTGACTAAATTTATATCCCGAGGAGCTTAGTTTATTCCATGACCAAGGCTGTGAATGCAATTGCGCTTACTTTGATAATGACTATTACAACTATTGCGGGTTGTTTAGATGCAGGGACCGACGTGGGTTCTAGGCTAAATGAACTAGGAATAGAATCGTTGCCTGAGGAATCAATAGGGATTAATACTCCAGTGATAGATGGGGTTCTGGATAGGCCATTTTTGGGAATCGGAACCGATGAATGGCAGGATAGCTACACGTTTCCAGCTAATGAAGTTGGATTTGTAGGGTCGCACAATGGAAAAATAGATCAGGATTTTGTAGGTTTACACATTAAAGCATTAGGAGACGATGTTGCAGTAGCATTAGAGGTACCTCTCAATGCAGAATTTAATGCAACAGTGGATTCGGTCTCAACCACTTTCTATTATTCTGATGGTGCTGGATTAGTGAATTCTTACCGTTCAGCCTCAGTTGGTACAGCGACATCTCCATGGTCAGTAGAAGTAATTTCTCCTTGCACCTTTTCTACATGTGTTGCAAATGAAGAACTTTCATTAATTCAGAGGGAGGCTTTCGAATCAGAAATTATGTACAGAGAAAATGAAACAAGCACGGTAACTCCTACCAATTATTTCGACATTATGGGGCCTGTTATGATCCAAATGGAGCACCTCCTAGCAGCTAAACAATCAACTACTATGTTAACATTGGAAACAATGCGTTGGGACGCTTTGAAATATAGCCGAAATCTTGCTGGGGTTGACATCAGAATCACATTTGAGGACGGTGATGTAATTGAAATTGGGCAGGGGAGTGTCCTTGATGACATTTATTTTGGTTATGTAAATCCAAGTTCAATGGAATCTGATTTGATTATCGAAGGCATAGAAGTCGTTCAGGTAATTCAAACCGAAGATATGGACATGCCGTTGCTAAAAAATAAACCTACTCTGGCGAGAGTCTATGTGACGGACACAATTCCTAATGGAGTTGATGTTGAGTTACGCATTTGCTTGGTGATAATTTGTTCAGCACCTTTGGTAGACACTCTCGATGCGCCAGAATTCGTAGATAGAGAGAACTTTTCAGCTTCGGCGAATTTTCTAATCCCTCAAGTATGGCTACAATTTGATAATTTAATGCTAATAGCTGATGCGAAGATTCCATACATTTCAGAGTATTCAGATACGGATACATCAAATAATAGGCATGTTGAAATTTTTGAATTGACTGAAACAACCGAGCTCAATGCAGGCTACATTAGGCTGGGCGAATATAGCGCGTCAAGCGAGGTATTGGATCAATTGGATGAAGCTAGGGCAATAAAAACAATGACCTACAGCCTTGATTTATTTCCGATAAATGACTACGATATTACACCTTGGGCATGGCCATTATCTGACGAAGAAATATATAATGCGAGCTCAACAACTAATAGTCAAATTAGAGATCAATTATCTGTAGATTTTGACAGTTATAGAGTTCAGCTTGCAGTGGAAACCTTACTTTCAAATTGCTATCCGGGTTGCACACTTCCTATTATTCCTGACCAGTTAGTTGCATTATGGCCAGAATTCTTTGGTGCGACAGGCGGAGGGATATCAGATCCTGGCTGGTTAGGTGGATCATCTTTCGTGTCAACATGCTCATATGGTTCATCTTCAGCAGTACACTGTCCAGCGCACGAGATGAATCATAATCTCGGACCTCACAATGATTATGGTCCCGAATACGGAGAATGGGGAGAACATTTGAGTAAAACAGGTGATAGTGATACTGACGATTGTAGTACGGGAGGACAAGACGCCGTCTGGAATTCAATTTATGGAAATACCGGTAAACCTTTCACCATCAATGGTTTGGGGTGGAATGTTAATGATCAAAATCCAGCGGATGACCAATCTGCTTTGATTCCAAGTTCATATCCAGATGTGATGACCTATTGTCGAGCCACAATATCCTCGAATCCAGGCGTATGGTATCCAGTACCTTACTTAGCAGACGATCCTGAAATTTATAAATGGATGTCAACATATAGGTATGAGTTATTGTACGATTATCTGGGTTCACATGAAACATGGTTCCCATTAGAGCAATATGGCAGGTCAGTGATTAACCAAGACGACCACATCATCAGAATAGTCAACCTTGAATTGAATAAAGACTATGAAATCTTGGAATTTAATTCAGAAATTACCACCGGAATCATGGATAAGAATTTTGGAACACATGCTACAGACATGAAAGGGCCACTAACCATAGTAGCCGTTAACGGGGATGGAGATGTTGTAGGCCAAAGGCCGGTTTACCCTAACTTCATTAATTCTCATGGGGAGCCAGCAGAAACGACATCATCTGTGGTTAGATTCCAAGATAATGGGGAGATTGTAGAAGTATATTTGTTAGATGAATCAGGCGACATAATCGACGGCATTGGAACCTCTATGGATCTATCTGCCTATTCACAGCAAAAAGTTTCATTAAATCAAGAGGTATTCCAAAGAGAGGATATTTTCAAGCCACAATGGCCCAAAGCTAACTTTGAAAACGCTATGTTCAAGATTGAATATTCAAAGGGAGACGGCATATGGTACGCATTATCACCATGGATTGATGAGAATACTTACGCTATATCGGTTGGCAACGTCCCGTCTTCCGAATCTGCAAAAATCAGGATTCAAGTGAATAATGGGTTCGACTCGGCCTTCATGTATTCAGACAAGTTTGAAGTTGTAAATCAAGCACCTGAATTGGATGTGCTAATTAGAGCAGGACAAAAAACAATAAATTCTGCGCTTCCAAATCCGCAATTTATCAACACTTCATATGATTATGATGAAAAATCAGCAGGAGAAGCACTGTCCCGAGCAATGGAGATGCCGGAGATTGTAATTCAGCGACACGGATCTATTAGTATAACTCCAAAAGTGGTTGACTTGGATTGGGAAGACACGAATGATGCAGGTTGCGAAGTCAGTCTCGAGTACAATGGCAGGCTAGTTTGGAGTACTAATCAGCGTGCTAAGATCGATTCAAACGATGATATAATTAGAGCAACTCACACCCTAACTGACATAATGTCAGCAGAGGCTGAAAAACCTTGCTCGTCATCTGGTGGTAAATTCGCACCTATATCCTTCCCTAATTCACAATTCCCTGCGCATATGATGTTGCCTGGAGAATATAGTTTGAAGGTAGAATATGAAGACAGAAGTGGTGCAAAAGCAGATCCTGTTGTTATCGATTTCAAAATCGAGTCTGAGGATATGTACTCAGAATCAGATTTATTGAATTTCATAGAGAATCTAATTATTGTACATCCCAGCTTTTTAGACGTAGAGACACAACGCCTTTGCGAAATATGGAATTCTGGCGATATCGCTAGGGAAGCTGAAAATATTTCTGATGATGATTTAGCCAAGATAATGGAGTTAGATATGCTTTCAATGTGCGATGGCAAGGATGTAAAGCTTCAATCTCTACGCAGTAATGATTACTCCAGTCGAGATAAATAAATTTCAGATAATTAGATTATTTTTAACATTCGATTTTGTATTTTAAAACGTAATTTCAAAATAAAATGGCCAAAAAATGAATGATATGTGCCCATCGGTAAAACGTAACAAAATAACGAAGGTTTGATAATCTTCTAAGTACAATATAATATTGAGGATAATGGTATTAACAGCACCTCTAGTACATGAATTATTAAGAAAGAAAAGATGTTCGAAAGGAATTTGTCGTCCCCAGAGAACAACTTATCTTTGGGCCAGAATGGTAAGGACAGAAGAAGAAGATAAAACACCAGTTATCGAGGGCTGACTCTCATTCTGCACGTCTTTCCATATTCATTAGAAGGAATTGGCCACAAAGTGCAAGCAGAGTGAAGATTGCAAATACACTAGGCTTTGGAACGGAAACATCTGTCAAACCTATATTACTTGCAAAAATTATAGCGCCAATCTGGATAATAACATATCCGACAGAGACGAAAACAAAAGCTCCTAATGATGTGTGCCACCGGTATACGTAGGCGTTATATGCCATTCTTTGACTGATATTTATGTCGCTTCCATTTTCGAGTTTGTGGAAAATGAATCGGAATGCCAGGTGGGAAATTTGCATGAGAATTGCACCAATTATCAATAACATGAATAGCAATCCAGCTAAAGCAGTAATGAAGCTCTCTTGAAATAATTCAAAATATGTAGCAGTTTCTGAAAAGCCCAAGAATGAGATTTTTATTCCAAAAGGAGTTAATCCAAAAAAGCCATCTAAAGCGACTACCCAATTACTGAACAACCCAATAATAAGGAGTACTGCACATACACCATGTACGACATGCGAAATTGTTGTGATGTTATTCACTTGAATAGTCCCAGAACCAGGCCTTTTCTTTTCTTCCATCCCCCATTCAAATTCACCTTCACAATGAGGACATTCAAATTCTCCAGATGCACCATCATCCAGCGAAATTTCTTCCTCACAATGTGGGCAAAAGATATCGACCATATGTTAATCTGTTAACGGTTATATCAAAAACGTTGCTCCTATAGTCAAATCAATCCCATCTCATAATTCGTTTGGCACTGGCGTTTGGTCCATGTGCAAGAATGCGTAGACGGCCCACCAAGTTACGATATCCCATGAATGAACGAGATTTGCTTCTCCTGTTGCGGTATCTGTTAACATGTATTCTTCCATCGTCACTAATTTATCACATGTTTTGTGGTAACAAGGATAGCCATCGACTACACCGTTCCACCCTAACGTCGCCACGCCGATTTCTTGGAATGGTTGGTGATCGCTTCTTGCGGTAGGAGATTCGTAAATTGCTACAACATCTTCGTACTGATTATTCCATAGCGGGGACTCTCCGCCCTGAGCCCATTCAGCCGCACCTCTTTCCATTTGGTAAGCTAAATTCAGAGCGTCTGAACCAATCCATTCTGTTAGGTGAAACATTCCAGGTTGGTCTATCTCTTCTCCAGTTCCATCCGGTCCTAAATAAACTGATAGTGCGTAATCTCCGGGATAGTTTATTCCAGCCATATCCAGGTTAAGATAATTCGAAATTGTTACACCGGGCGGGACATCATTCGCAAACCCAGATGATCCCCACAAACCCTCTTCTTCACTTGACCACAAGCAGAAAACCATTGTTCTTCGAGCATCGAATTCAGCTAACACCTTTGCAGTCGTTAATACCATGCTTGTTCCTGCTGTATTGTCGTATGCGCCGGTTCTGGTGCCGTATCCAACTTGGTCTGTCCCTGGGATAATTTCCCCGTAAGGAACTCCGGTTGGATATGCTGCAATATCAAAATGCGCTCCGAAAACCAACCACTCATCAGGGAATGTTGTACCAACTTTGTAGCCACAGATATTTGTTACCCACAAGGTGCCAGACTGGAATTTATGCTTTTGAACATCTAATCCGTATCCGCCCATTACCCCTTCAAAGTAAGTTATTGCGTCACGATAACCGGGGCTTTCTTCGCTAACCCATCTGTCGAGATATCCTACAGATTGGTCGTTTGGATCGGAAAGGTCAGGGGTTTGGTCGGTGATGAATTCGACCCATTCGTACACATCGCGACCGTTGACCCATCCATCGCTTGCACCAACACCATTTTCAGGACCTAAATCAGACCTTTCAGCTCTTTTTGTTTGGAGGATTTTTACTTTCACATCCCCTCCAGTTTCGTTTGCTGGAATAATCCACGGCCACTCACCATCCGGGTCCTGGTTGTCCGTGATTTGAATCGAAGAGCCACGAGAAGAATCATTTAACCAATCCATCCAAGATTTGTTTGCTGAGCGAATCGGCCAACTTTCTCTACCATAATCTCCGATCAAAAATAGTACATCTGAGTTTCTTGGAGGAAGTAGGATATTCACATTTACGGCTTCTCCATCTTTAAGGTTGAAAACCGTGCCATTTTGCGCTCTCATTGACCCAGGGTCTTGAAGAAAGTACGGTACGAAGACACTCATGTCTGCATTCGCTCTGAGGTCGATTTTTGTCCATTCTCCGCCTGGAATTAATTCTGGCGACACTTTCAGGTCGCTTCCATCAGGCCCCCCGGAATCACCATCCTCACCAAAGCAACCAGATAATGTTGCAAGCCCCATTATCATGACCATTAACAGCGCCCTGGCGACATCCATGTTTGCGCGACACGCATCTTATTGTTGAATTATATGGTAAATCGGATTTCCGTTGTATGGAATCTACTTTCCGGTAATGGGATATGGTTATACATGGTCCTACAGCCGAGGAACCGATGGCAACAGTGCGCCTTGACCAAAAGTCCCGAGCACTGGTCCGTTGCGTTTCGCCGGGTTTCATCAACGCTCTTGCTAATTATTTTGGTACTGGGCCTACAGATATCGAATTAGCAAGACAGCAACACACAAACTATGTTTCAGCACTTGCAGATAGTGGATTGATGGTCACAATCTTACCTGCAGACCCAGATCATCCAGACTGTGTATTTGTTGAAGACCAAGCAGTGGTCATTGACGGTCATGTTTTGCTTCCAGTGCCCGGTCACGAAAGTAGAAGAGGGGAACAACCCCCAATCGCAGATTTTCTGATTAACGCACTAAAAGGATATCAAGTTTGCAAAATGATGGCTCCCGCCATGATGGATGGAGGAGACATACTTCGATTAGGAGATTTATTCTTCGTTGGCAGGTCTACTAGGACAAACGACGCAGGAATTCAAGAATTGAAAAATCTACTAGATCATCTTGGATATGAACTTCGGGTTATCGATATCCCACTAAGCGCCTTGCACCTTACAAGCATATCTTCAACGCCCTCAGACAACATCATTTTGACCGCAGAAGGATTTTTGTCAGCCGAAGATTTTGGTGAGCTCCCAGATGGATGTGAAATAATTATGGTTCCCAATGAAGAAGTCTATGGATGCAACACCATTGGTTTGCCTAATGGCAAAGTTGTCGTCGCAGAAGGCTATCCTACCGTTGAAGAGGAACTCAGAAAGAGAGGCTTCGATATTGTTTTAGTTGACATGAGCGAAATTCGAGCCGCGGACGGCTCTCTCACTTGTTGTTCTATTTTCTATTGAGTAACAATACGCAGTTTGTTATATCATGCCGATTTAGTAACAGCGTGAGAAATCGGTGGACAGAAGAAAAGAGAAACAATCGGATTGAGGCGGAATGGATTGTTTCGTGGTTAAGGGACAATAGCCCTGCGACGATTAAGGAAATCATTTCTGCACTGAATGACAACGGAAAAGATGTCAAAGCCCACATAATTAGAAGGGCGCTGATTAAATCACAATTTGTAACATCTGAAGGCTACAAAATTATCGACGGCGACAGGCATACCATTTGGACTTTCACAAGCGAATAATTATTCTTCTTCATCCCCAGAGTCAAGAATTTGAGTAACTAAGAAGGCCATGATTACCAACGATAGAATTGCAGTGATGAGTGCAATATCCTTTACAGTCATCGAATCAGATTCTTGCCTATCTGTTATGTGGACATCTTCTCCAATAATTACGGAACCGTTAATCGTTTCAGACAATTCCCCCTCCAAATATTTGTAAAATACGATATTCCAAGAGCCAACAGCATAACTCTGATTAAAATAGAAATCGTATCGATTTTCACATTCGTCGTTTACCTTACTTCCATTATCATCAAGTTCACATTCATAAAAAAGCGTGCTTGAACGATGCGTGTTTCCGTCCTTTGCAAGCTCGACTTCTAAAGTGGCATTTTCTGTTGAATCTTTCATCCAAAACCAAGCAGCATCTCCCTCAATCAGGGAACCATTTGGTATGTCAGCAGGTTGTGGCCCACTTGAATTTACCACAACAGTGTAAACAGCCAACTCGTGTCCTACAACGGGCATTGCGAGAATTATTAGTCCAATAAGTGGAAATAGTACCCGCATCAAAGATATCTAAGCGACCTTAGAATAAATACAATACCCACAAACATAGCCGGATTAACATGGACGGCAAGATAAGCGCGCTAGCCCTTTTCGCGGTGATCTTCGCGTCATCAATGGCCGTAATTGTATTTTCAGAGGAGGAAGCCTCCTCTGATTCAAATAAAACCGAGACGATTTTCCAGGCAGGAGACCCCCTTTTCCAAGGAGAAGGCCACGACCACATGAATGCAAGCCAGCATAGAGTAGGCTCAGAAAATATCGAGCAGTTGGCATTCAATCCGTTAACATCACCCGGTAATGCTGAAGTCTCAGTTGCACGGTCGCCAGACGGCAGGGTTTACACCTATCAGGCCGGTTGGAATGACATGCATATCGTAGACGTAACCAACGCTTCAGACCCACAAGTCGTCGGTGTTTACAAGGACCCTAACACTCAAGTTTTGGATGTAAAATATTTGGAATATAACGGCAACGAATACATCATTTTGCAAAACCAGTTGGTCGATTCTGGATATGCAGACCCCAACGTTGGAGAATGGAGCGACCCTATACAGGTTTCAGTTACACTAGTTGATGTCACGGACAAAGCCAATCCGACATATGTTGATTCTTGGTATGACGCCGACCATCCAAGTGGTCCTCACAATTTGTATCCTCATATGATAGATAACGAATGGTACATCTTTGTAGCAAATCCAGATTATGAACAATGTAATTCAGCGATAGGGGAAGCATGTGGAGGAGTTACAATCGCACATCTTAACCTTCAGGGTAGCGCATCTAGACTCCTTCCCGGAGTCCCTGCATCTGGCCACGGTCACACAATAGTCAAGGTTGGAGAGTATGAAGTAGCATGGGAAACAACCAGAGGTGGATGGATATACATCCACGATATGACGGTCCAGAAGTGGCCGGGAGAGGATGTGAACGACCCAAGGTATGGCAGGACCTTTGTTTACGGTTCATATTGGGAAGCAGGCTTGAGGATCGGTGACGTAACAGATGTCCCACATCCGACTAACTCACCTGAACTTTACACCGTAATGGCAACTACTTGTAAGGCAGGCCAAGGAAATCCGATTTTGTGTCGATGGCGAGCGCCTGAAGTTGGCTCTTGGATGGATTTCTTAGATTTAGATGAGGATGGTCAACCTGACAGCGGGACTACAGGTAACGAGAACGGTGGCCGCGTCTCATACATCCATTATGCCGAACCATTCCCCGCTATGCTCGATGTATCTCACCTAGGCCTTGGTGACGAGCCAAGACACTACGTAACCGCTGCTGTGGAATGCCTTGATTTGTACCAGGGAACTGGAATCATCTATTTCTTGGACACAACCGAATATTCTATGGAAAACGGAAACTTCAGATTTGAAATAACGATGACAAGAGACTGGGAAATTCCATATGCTGAAGACCACTGCTTTGGCGCAAGTTGTGAATTGGACCCACAAGCCGACCAGTGGCTATTGTTTAGCCCTCACAATTTTGACAGCGGATACTTCGAAACCACTCCGGAGACCGACCAATCACACGGAGGAAACTGGGACGGTAGGCTGTATATCTCACACTATCACGCAGGACTTTGGATTGTAGACGTTGAAACTCTAATTGCGCCTGATGCAACTGATAGAATTGCGATTCACTTTGAAGCCACTGTCGGATATTATCTTCCATCCGGACATTTAGACGGAACTCCACTCGACAGTGCATTCTACGATTTTGGTTGGGTGCCTTTCCTATGGGCGGTAGAATTCCATGAAGGCCGAATATATGCTTCTTGTATCTCAACTGGCCTGTATATACTGCAACTAGATATTGATGAGCCATTCATCGGTCAAGCTGTATGATTGCTGACACGAGTTGTTGATATATTCGTTGAAGGTGGCCAATTTCA
>Ga0255759_10004898_pt1 | contig 11507 bp, 14 predicted proteins | sample 101ome_20_FD_179959 | JGI IMG/M metagenome (GOLD analysis project Ga0255759, IMG submission 179959) | Coastal salt marsh microbial communities from the Groves Creek Marsh, Skidaway Island, Georgia - 101404AT metaG (version 2) | ecosystem: Environmental > Aquatic > Marine > Intertidal zone >...
GCAAGAAGGGCTTGGCTCTTTTTCCAAGCGTTGAAGAAAACGATGACATCCTACTTTGGGATGAATCGGACCCGCTTGCCGCTAACCAATATACGGCTAACGCTGATGCGATTGCCGCAGTTCCCGAACTGATTGCTGAGTTGAAGAGATGTTATGAACGCATTGATGCATTGGAGGAGGTAGTCGCTGATACAGCGCATTGCTTGGAGTGTCTGTCTGATGACGGATGCTATCCTCCTTGCTCAAAATACATCGAGTATTGACTGACCTCCGAGTGAGGCAACTTAGATGAGTGACGAAAGAATTGATTTGACTCAGTTTGAAGGTATTTGGGACAAAAAGCACGACCTCTTCATTGAAAAGACCCCGACAGACGGGTATCATTGGAGTGTCCTCTTTGAGAATGATGTGGAAGCGGGAATGTCGACCCCTTCTTGGTATGGGAAGATAATTCACAAACGGGTTGACCGCTTTTACCACGCCATTGACAAACTGCCTGACCTGATTGCTGAGTTGAAGAGATGTTATGACTTGATTGACCGGCTACAAATCGAGGTGGATAACGCTTACGATGCCGGATACGCAAGCAACTAAAGCCTCCGAGTGAGGCTACTTAGATGAGAATCAAATGTAAGAATGATTGCGATGCCTTCTTCAGTTGCAAACTAGAAGTTGTCGTTGAACACGATGGGTCTTTTTATGAAACCCACTTGAGACACTTTAGAATGGACTCTAGCGAACTATCGAAATGGGTCTTTTGCAGCGAGTGCGGCGAACAAGCAATCATTGAATGATAATATAAGGGAGATGGCTTAGGCTGTCTCCCTTATTTTTTATCTAACGACTTTGCATAAGTGCCGCTAACGCAAGGTATCTAGGAAGCGTATGTTCTCCTGGTTGTAGATCAAGGGTTTCGTCTGCCTCAACAAAAACAGGTTTTGCTAGTTTGATTGTAACCAAATCGTATCCGACTAACTTCGAAATCTCTTCGAAAATATTCATCGGATCGTCGAGTTGGTCATAACTAATCGTAATGCAAGGAAAACCACTTTTGGGGTGAATAGACTTCGGTATGCGAAGAATGCGGTGCGCGTCATAAGTGACGGCGCGGTCGATAATCTTCCCATCGAATTCATACGATGTTTTCTTTTTCTTCATGTTGCCTATGATAGAACCTAGGCCAACGCCGTGATGCTTCATCACAGCGGCGGATAGCGCGTTGAGCGTTACCGCGCCTTTGCCCATGAGCGGGCTTAAGCGTCCTTCTAACACACTTTGCCGAATCTTCGGTTGTGTTAGGAGGGCGCTTATTTTTTTGGCTTGATTTTTTGGTAGGTTGTAATCGCTTAACATCGTAGCAATTTCTTTATCGGTCTTGCCTTCGCTTTCGGTCAAGATACTCTCGATAAACTCCCTACCTATTCCTCTCCATCCCTTAGAGTTAGGCATACTAGTGATGTAGGTTTTCTTTTCTGGAAATAGCATCGTTCGGTCTAGTTTCTTGCCTTCGATGTATTCAACCAATTCCCTTCGCGCGGTCTTTGAAAGGTGACGGTGTTCGTCGCCTAGAATCGTAAGGTGCAAGCCCTTGCGACCAGAAAACTCGATACGGATATTTTCGAGAGGAATACCAAAGTGGCCGACTAGGAAGGTGTCGATGAGTCGTTTTGTCATGCTACACAAGTCGCCTAACTTCTCGATGTAGTTTTCGCCCATATCGTCGGCGTCTATATCGAAGATGAAGTCGAAGCCCCTAAGTGACTTTTTACTAAAGTCCCTTTCCATGGGATCAAGGTAGTATCCGACCGAGTGGAATGCTGCGGCGTATGGAATGTTTGCTAGTCGCCGCTTAAGGTCTTCATTTGTTTTGCAGTATTGGTGGCGGACACGGATTCCCGCTTCGCCCCAATTTTGGAATGCGATTTCGCGGCGCTGGATATCTGGGATATCAAAGTCGACTCCTGCGTAATACTCCATAACCAACTTGCTAACGTCTTTTTGCGAGTAAATCATGTCGTCACCTCTTCTTACTGATGCCGTTCTTCTGCTCCCATGAGTTAAGGATTGATTCAGCCATTTCTCGTGTAAGCACATCATCCCACTCTTCTAGCGTTGGAACCTCGTCTATTGGGAGTCCTAGGATGTGAGCCAAAAAGTCATACATTCTTTTCTCGTCTTCTCCAAACTCCTTGACCATAACATCACGACAATACTTGACTTGACCATGTGAAGCCAAACCTGGAGCCTTTACTTGCTTAGCAGAAGTGAAGCCGTCCATTGGGAACACCATTGGTTGCTCGTAAGTCGCTTGGCTACTCGAAGGTCTTCGCTTGAGGCTTAACTTGAAGTCGGGGCCGTCGATCTCAATTTCGTCGTAGTCCAACTCCTTTAGTTTCTCGATTACGGCCAAAATATCCATCAAACCACCGCCATGTAGTATTCGTCGCCTTTCTTTGAAAGGTCATTGTTGGGTGCGCCAGCCAACGCGTCTAGGTGTTGCTGAAGGTCTTCGAGGGACATTTCCCAACCTTCTATACAATCTTTGAAGGCACGGTAAACCTGCATCAATTTGAGGCGAGGGAAGTTGTCGGCCTTGGTTCGATAAAGCAAATCGAAGTTTTTGAGAATTTCAACGCGGTCGACTTCTTCTTTGAATTTGTATTGCTTAAACGGGTTGCTCATCATTCATTCCCCCACGGATAATATCGGTCGCCTGCTCTCATGAAGCCATTACCTTCCTTTTCGCTAAGCGAGGCGAGGATTTGCTCAAACTCGTTTAGAGTTGGCTTCCTCCATCCAGAAATGCTTTTGCTCACCGATTCATGAAGGCCTAGGGCGTCAATCCCCTCGTCCGAATCGTTGTCCACGAAGTAGTTGATAATACCTTCCTCGACGGCTTTTCGCAACTCGCGGTCAGCCTTGGACTGGTCGGTGGTGAAGAGGCCTGGGTCTTTTTCTTGGAGGCTTTCAGCCATGATCTTCTCGGCAAGGTGGATGTGGTCAATCGTCACCGTTTCCGACAATTCGAAACGAGCGATAGCGCACGCCACTCTCCAAAGCGAGTTTACGAGTCGGTGTGAGCGAAGGTCGTCGGAGTCCGTGTTTTCCTTACGCTTTTGAGCGTGCATGTCAGCGACGTAATCCTCGGCTTTCTTGGTAAAGAGCGGGTCGATGCTTCGCGCTACCGCTAGGTATTTTTGAATGAATGCGAGATCTAGTCCTTCGTCTTCTTCTTCGGTGATTCTCGTCGAAATACCCTTAGTCATAGATAGGGAGATATTCCTATCACGCTCATAGTCGGGAGTGTCCTCTAGAACGAAGATGATAGCAAATCGTTGCAACATGGTAAAGTCCAAACCGATTTGTTGGGTATAGGGAACCTGTTCGCCACGAATCCACTTCTTCTTATTCCCGTTGTTAGGGTTAGCACCTGCTAAAACGGGTGCTGCGGTTACGATGCGACCTTTGACTACTTTGTTGATGAAAACTTCGCCTGATTCCATAGCATTGTTGAAGTCACCGAAATCCCCTTTGTAAAGATTGAATTCGTCGACAGCGCAAATAGCATCTGGGTGAGTTAGTGCGAGTGCGCCTGGTAGCAAAGCCCACTTCTTCTTCCCCGTATACATGTCTTCGACTTGAGAACAAGCCCCGACCAAACCTGCTTGGGTGGTAACATCGGCTTGAACGAAACGACTACCTGGATGCAGTTTAGTTGCTAGTTGTAGTAGTTTGGTCTTGGCCGTTCCTGGGTCACCAACAACAAGCATGTGGATAGTGCCTCTCGTTTCCGAATAGGCGTTATAACTACCACCGCACGACTGCAAGATAATAGCCTCTTTGATGTGGTCTTCGGCGTAAACCCGACCAGCCCATGAGTCCGTCACTTGCTTCATACGGTCAGCATACGACACCGTATCGACGAAGGCTTGGATGGCTTCTCGCTCGGATTCCGTGACTGTGACGTTCGAAACAACATCGGTTCTTTCGGTAATCGACTTTACCAAAATGAATTTGTTTTCAAGTAGTGATCCTTTCGAAATCGGCTCGGTCGCTAGGATACCCACGACTTCGATTCCTTGCCCTGCAATCACCGATTCGGTAAGCGCACCGCGAACCTCCAAGGTTACGGTTCGGGCTTCACCGTTGGTTAGCGATTCCTCTTGCAAGGTCATGCGTTGAACGATTTGAGCGTTAGACATTGGAGGCGGAAGTCGGATGAAGTGGCGAGATGAACAGTTGTTGGACTCGCCGTGTTCCATTTCCGCATACTTACCACAACTAGGCTCTGGCTTTGCGACCACGCCAAGAACGGGGTCTTGCTCAACAAAGTGAACCTCTCGGCAATTGGAGTCTTTACACTTCCATGCGATAGAAGTGTAAGTGTGCTTTGGCTCGCTAATTTCGATTACCTGTCCCCTAAGAACGACTAGTTGACCTACATCATATTCCGAGTTTAGTTGGACGAAGTTACGATTGCGGTCATTTGAAACCCCTATGATATGGTATTCTGGAGGGATGAAGTGGAAGGAGTCGACCTCTTGGATAAACTCGTAGTTTGCAACTTGGAGATATGTTCGTTGCAACCGCTGGAATTGATAGTCGACTTCTGAAGGGTAGTGCTTCAAGTAGTAACTTAACTCGCGATAATTGCGCTTCAAGTCTTCGTAGTCACTAAAGCGAGGCCATCCGACTTCGAGTGGCTCAAGGGTGATACCTGCTGGGGCATACGCTGGAAGGTGGAAGGCTTCTTCGATCATCTCAACATCGAGGTAACATATCGGTGTGTCCCCTGGGGCGTGTTGTGACTGTGTATCTAGGGATAGCATGGCTTCGACACGTCGGCGGTCGGACATGTCGAATCCCATGCGGACGGCATGGGCTTCAGCGCTATCCGCCTGCATGTCGATGGAAATAGTCCGCGCTTCCCTGTCGGGTTCGGAGTTTCGATATAGCGCGCCCGAATGATACATGAGATATGCGTGAACCGAATGGAGGATTCTAGAATCCACATCGTCCCACATGCTCGTTCTTTGTGCGCTCTCGTCTAGGGTTTCTTCTCGATTTTCTTCACTCATCTTCAATCACCTCATTTCTTTTTGTTGCAATCCACCGTGTCCCAAACATCCATCCTTCTTTACCTGCCTCGTCAGCGACTAGGTTTCGGAAGGCCTTCATCTTCGCGTTGTTGGTGGCGAACGCGAATTGATCCTTGGATACGAGTTTCTTGAAGTCAACCTGACCCTTCAAGCCGTTAGCCAACGCTGTGACGCGGGCTGCGGCTTCTCGGGTCGGTTCATTGAAAACAGGATTCTCGTCGACGACTTCTGGGACGTTGCCGCCTAGACACCATAGGGTTTGATTTCGAGGGAGGTGTCCTTTCACCCCGATAATGTTCATGCCATGTCCTTCGATGAGTGGTGCTATCACGCACCGCTCGAAGGTCTGACCTCTTGAATTGGCTGGGACAAGCCCCTCCTTCTTTAGTGCTGGATAGGAAACTTGCTTTTCCTCGACTAGTCGCTTTTTGACTACGAGGATGGTTTCCGCCCAACTGATATTCTTTTTGGTCTTTTGTGGGTGAGCCTTGGCTTTGGCTCCTTCACCCAATGACGCATAAAGCATACGCACAATTTCCACGCGCTCGGATTCCGGCAAGGCTAGAAGTGCCTCGCGGTCGACGGTGGAATCGGACAGGGTTATTCCTCCGACTTCCTGATTTGGTTAATCATCCACAATACGGCCTTGCTCGGAGAAATCTGGAATCCCAATTCATCCGACAATCCCTTTCGCCATTCCTCGAACAACTCGGCGTGTTCTCCACGCAAGTCGAACGAAACTCGTTTTGTGTTTACTTGCTCACCCATAATCTGGCTCACCTCGGAACCGTCGGTTAACGGTCGAGTATATAGTAGTGCCGTAAAGTTTCGGTGGATTAATAATGCATATGCTTAAGTAGCAAGACATAAGGGTAAGTCCTAGGTCGAGCGATTATGGATGAAGATGACGAATACACAACCCAAGAAACAATTGTCAAGTGCGTGGACTGCGGATCAAGAAATCTCGAACGCGACACTGGGCGGGGTGAACTTTCGTGCATGGATTGCGGCCTCGTCCTTTCTGAAAATGAAATCGACCAAGGCGCTGAATGGCGTGTCTTCGGAGTTGAGGATGGGGAAAAGAGCCGCGTGGGTGCGCCAATGGTGAATCGAATTCACGACAAAGGTTTGTCGACCGACATTGACTGGCAGAATCGTGATTACTCCGGTAAGTCGATTAGTGGGAAGACCCGCGCCCAACTTTACCGTATGCGTAAATGGCAGACTCGCGCTAGAACCTCTGGTTCAAGAGAGCGTAACCTTGCCCGTGCGCTACCAGATATTGCTCGTATTTGTTCTAAACTAGGATTGGCTACCTCCTATGTGGAAGAAGCCTCGGTTATTTATCGGCGTGCTGTCGATGCGGACATGATTCGTGGCCGTAGCATAGACGCTCTCGTAGCATCTTCAATCTATGCTACTTGTTGCATCAATAAACTTGGCCGCACTTTGGAAGAAGTATGTCAAATCTCTGGGATTGGTCGAAAGGAGTTAACGCGCACTTACAAACTCATGAAGCAAAAACTGCGTATTCGTATGGATATCAATCGACCAGAAGATTATGTCGAGTCTTTTTGTTCTAAGTTAGGACTTCCACCCAATGTTGTAACTAAGGTATACGAATTAATAGCCGAGGCAACTAAGCGGGAATTAGTCGATGGTAAATCACCTACTGGTGTGACCGCCGCTACTGTTTATATCGCTTGTCACCTTGAGCGGCATGTAAGAACTCAACTAGAAATCTCTAAGGTTAGTAATGTAACTGAAGTTACTATTCGTAATCGGTATAAGGAACTGTGTAGGGCTTTGGATATCGAATTGGATAACTGATCTTATCGACGTTAATCGGTTTTGCTTATTTTTGACCTTAAGCGTGAGCATAACAAAGTGAGAAAACGTAACTTTTCTCACTTCGGAAGTGAGAAAATGGTGTGTTCGTGAAAATCTAGTCACCTATCCCCAAAGTGAGAAAATGACATTTTCTCAGATCACTATTATATATGTGAAAGTTCAGGTATATAACTTAATTGTATTCAAAGTGAGAAAATAGTCGTTTTCTCACTTCGGAAGTGAGAAAATTTACTTTTCTCAGATTACTTTTATATATACAAAGATATGATGATAGAAAGATATATAATAAAAGGGAATAGAGAAGAAGAAGAAGAAGTGAGAAAATGAAGATTTTCTCACTTTGAAGAATTTAGGTGTTTTTTCATTCCTCTTCACAAATTTCCAGAAGATCGAGCCTTCCGAGAATAATCGGATAAACCAACTTGGAACGGTCCGAACCATTAACTTCTATTTCGTATCGAATACCGTTCACGTCAATATCCATAGCATAAACAGGCCTACGCTTTCTACCATTTGCATTACGCACCACAATCTCGTCTATTTTACGAAGTCTTAACGCAATAGCCAACTCGTTATCTATCGACGACCTATCCGCACCAGTATCAATCTTGGCTCGTGTAGTAAACGACCACAAGTGCTTCGTATTGGAATAGACCGTTACATCGACGTTACCATCGAGAATAGAATCAACCAAACGCTTTCTCATATTCCTCATCAGGATCATCTCCAAGATAATACAAGACTCGGAAGTTGTCAACCTTATGGGACTTGAAACCACAGGTTTCCTCTCCTTCCTTAATCAGTTCCTTGACTGCCTTTTTGATTTTAGGAGTTACTTCGAAGTCAACTTCGGAATACACCTTCCTCGATAGTTGATTGTTCAAGATAGCGCCATTGTCTAGGATGTATTTCTTTGTCAACTCAACCAAGTAAGTCGCCTTGTCGGTGATACTCGCATCATCGTCAAACTCCTTTTGAACAACTGTCTCGTCGGATGACATGTTTTCGGAACCGCCGATAGGCTCGACTTCATTTTCTGCGAGGTTCTCAACTTCGACTATTTCTTCGGGTGGTGGAGCAGTAAAACCGCTTTTGACCACTTTCACGTCGCTCTTGTCGAGAATGATTTCTTCGAAGGCGAAGTCTTCGCCGTATACATCGCGATGATCTAAGACGGAGAATACACTATCAATTGGGCCTTCCTTTTCTCGCTCTAGTTTTTCTATTCGCAAGGAAAGGTCAGCAATCACCTTCGACATTTCCATTACTTGGTCGCGCAAGCGAAGGACTTCTTCTGAATCGTTATTTTGGAACTTGGCGAAACCAAGTCTCGACCACGGACTAACGTCTTCCATGTGTATAGATAATTTCTTTGCTTCCATAAACTTAATTCTAAGACTCCCCTCCGGTAAACCATGCTGGTGAAGTTGTGGGGGCTGTCTTGGCAATCGCAAACGAAGGCCGTTATCGGTATGCTAGAGGACGCCAATGTCCGATTCGACTTCGTTGACGTCGAAGACGCCGACTCCCCAAGGATGGAACAAATCATCGCCTTGACAGGAGAAAAAGAGTTACCGCAACTATTTGTCGAGGGGGTGGCGTATATTGGAAAGCAAGAAATCCGACGATATCTTGGGGCCTGACTTCGAATGTCGAGATGAAGACTTGCCGCTAAAAGATTGCCCAGCACTCAACGGCGACTATTCTTACAACGATGGCTCGGGCGCTTACACTTGTCCGTATTGCTTAGCCAATGTTGGTTACGAAATATACGACGACCGAGATTTGTTCGACGAAGAGGACGATATGGATTCGGGACCGATGGATGAAGACCCAGACTTTGTTCCCGAAGGTGAAAGTATCCAGAGCGATTTTACTCGGGACTTTAGTCTCCGCATTGAACGCGAGGACGCAATCAACAGACTCCTTTTGCGATTAGAATCCCTTGACGTTAAACTATCTGTCTATCTAGCGAAGAATACAAGAGAAGTAATAGACATGATTCGCTATCTAGAAGAAAGCAACCATGCCTCGTTCCGAACAGGAACCGACTTGATTCCTAAAATTATAGCGGTAGCGTCACATATGCGTGGAACCATACCTTCGAGAACCACTCTTGACAAGTTAGGGATAAAGGCAGAATCAGTTTTGTCGAAGATTCGTATTCTAGGGACTTTGCTATCGCCCGACAAGGATGATCGAATCCAGCGTGAGTTCGAGGCAATCGGTCGGCTGATTAAGATGCCAGAGTCATTGATACTATCCGCATACGAAGAATTTGAAAGGTTTAGACCAGTATCGTCAGTCCTTATCCCATATGCTCGACATGCCGCATGGTTATTTGTCATGGGTGAAAAATACGGCTTCAAGATAACGCAGAAAGACTTGATATCGCTATCCAACTCCCCGCGCAACGCAACACGTCAAGCAATCAAAGACTTCCGAGAATTCGTTAGCAATCTTAATATTGCCAACATAAGTGAAAGTGAGTATGACCTCCCAAGAGAGTCCGAAGTGGAATGAGTTTTCCAATAAGCACGGCAAGAAAGCGTGGAATGCTTTCCTTAAACTACACAAGGGTATGTCCCAATCCAAAGTGTCAGAACTTTATGGATTGTTCAAAGACGGCCAATACACCATCCCATCGGATGCAACATCCACCACCGATGAAGTCGAAGCGACCAAGGCGAAGAAGATGAAGAGCGCCGTCGATAAAGAAAAGTCGAAGCCCAAGGTCGAAACTACCGAAGACCTTGTTTTGGAATACAAGCGCCTTTCTTCGCGACTCACCCGTTTTAGCCGATCGATGACTCCAGAAGTTAAAGCCGAAGGTGAGGCTCGACTTGTCGAATTGGCTAAACTTACGGCCCCTCGAAACTACGAATGCACACCTACCGACGGATGGAAACTCTGGACGGGTCCGACCCAAGCATCGTTGCTAGTTAACGAAACCAAGCGTGTAGCATTCCGATGCTCTCGCTCATGGTGGGCAGGAAACTACCAAGGCGCAAAATACGTTAGTTACGAGACTGTCGCAGACCAAGGAACGCTCGACGGAATCGCAGCACAATACGCTCGCCGTAAAACACTCGTCCCCCGACCACCACTCAACGGGGTTGAAATCAAACTCCCACAATCCGCCCGTGACGTCGCCCTCCGTGGTGAGTGAATGAGCGATATCACCGCCGAGGTAGCGGCACTCAAAGCACAGTTGGCGGCATTGACAACCGCCGCCCAAAGTGCAGGTGTCAAACTAGAAGCAAAATCAATTTTCGTAGTTTACAATCCTCGCCGCCAAGCAAGGTGGTGTAGCAAGATCGATTGCCCAGCACTCGGGCGCAAAACTTCCTACGATGTCGTCCGTGAAGTCGACGGCGAAGCGGAGAACATTATCCAAACGGGAGTTAGTCAAGAAGCATCCGAAGAGGAAGATGTTACCCAGCGAGTCAAGCGCGTTAGCGAACCCAAAATCAAATTCGACGACCTCGGTATAATCGGCGCATTCACTACAAAAAAGAAAGCGGTGGACTTCGCTGAAAACTATTTTCGCCTCAACCAAGGCTCACTCGGAGAGGATGACTACGAGTTGCGAATTTCCGAAATCCAAGTCACTTCATAAGCAAGTGAGAAAATTCTAAATTTTCTCAGGAACCCTTTAAGTGGGGTATCTACGTCGTCCCAAATCCCCCTCGGATTGGGGGATGAGGATGACAAAAATGAATGTATCAAATCGAATTTTAAGCGACATTACGGTTCACATGAAATACGCTCGGTTTAAGCCCGAGATGAGCCGAAGAGAAAACTGGAACGAGTTGGCTAACCGCAACATGGACATGCACATCAAGCGCTACCCTGCACTTGAAAGTGAGATCCGTGAAGCCTACAAAATGGTCCAAGAAAAGAAGATTCTCCCCTCCATGCGAAGTATGCAATTCGGGGGAAAGCCAATCGAGTTGTCGCCAAACCGAATCTATAACTGCGCTTACATGCCAGTCGACAATCTCCTAGCATTTAGCGAAACCATGTTCCTTCTTCTCGGCGGAACAGGGGTTGGCTACTCGGTCCAACAACACCATGTTCGTAACCTTCCAGAAATCCAAAAGCCAAACCCAAACCGAAAGCGACGATTCCTTATCGGTGATTCAATCGAAGGCTGGGCTGACGCAATCAAGACATTGGTCAAGTCCTACTTCGGCGCACGCAAGTCAACCGTCGAGTTTGACTTCTCTGACATTCGCGAGAAGGGTGCTTTGCTCATCACTTCTGGTGGTAAAGCCCCTGGACCTCAACCACTAAAGGAGGCACTTCTCAAAATAGAGGGAGTGCTTTCATCGAAAGAAAATGGTAGCAAACTTACGCCCATTGAATGTCACGATATCATGTGCTATATCGCTGATGCTGTTCTCGCAGGCGGCATCCGTCGTGCCGCCATGATTAGTCTATTCTCCGCCGATGATGACAAGATGCTAGCCGCTAAATCTGGCAACTGGTGGGAGTTAAACCCACAACGAGGCCGTGCAAATAACTCGGTAGTCTTGCTCAGGCACCGTATCAAGG
>Ga0255759_10004901_pt1 | contig 11504 bp, 5 predicted proteins | sample 101ome_20_FD_179959 | JGI IMG/M metagenome (GOLD analysis project Ga0255759, IMG submission 179959) | Coastal salt marsh microbial communities from the Groves Creek Marsh, Skidaway Island, Georgia - 101404AT metaG (version 2) | ecosystem: Environmental > Aquatic > Marine > Intertidal zone > Salt...
ACAATTTGCCCCGATTTACGCCCTTGCATTAGGAGATTTTGACAGTGACGGAGATATGGACGCACTTGCCGGAGGTAATTTATACAAGACAAAACCTGAAATTGGTCGTTATGACGCGCTTCAAGGGGTGTATCTAGAGAATGATGGTAAGGGTCACTTCAGTATTCCACAGGGAGGCCGTGGATTTAAATTGGGTGGTGAGATTCGTTCAATTCTAACCCTTGACAACAAGATTGTTGTAGGTCGAAATTCAGACACCCTAGCTTTATTCAATTATGCAAAGAATTAATTTATATCTAGGGATCGCCCTATTACTAGTCGCTTGCCAGTCGAGTGAATCTGAGAATTCAATAGCTGACAGACTTTTTGAACAGCTGCCAGCGAGCAGCACAGGAGTTGATTTTAGTAACGATCTTTCGTCTGATCCAGACATGAATATTATCGAATACCTCTATTATTATAATGGAGGAGGAGTAGGTGTTGCAGATATCAATAATGACGGGCTCGAAGATCTATTTTTCGCCGGTAATGAAGTTAGTGATCGTCTTTATTTAAATAAGGGAGATTTTAAGTTTGAAGATATTACCGAGTCTGCTGGTATTATTCAGGATAGCACTTGGTCAACGGGTGTAACCTTTGCCGACATCAACCTCGATGGATACGAAGACATTTATGTTTCTGCGGTGGGCGATTATAAAACCCTTTCAGGAAAAAATCGTCTGTACTTGAATAACGGCGATTCGAGTTTTAAGGAGGTTTCTGCTGAGGTCGGATTAGATTTTAAAGGTTTCGGTACGCAAGCGAGCTTTTTTGATTACGACAACGATGGTGACTTAGATGTATATCTTCTGAATCACACCATTCACACGCCTCGAAATTATGGAAAGATCGATCGTCGCCAGGAACGGGACGACCTATCAGGGGATCGTCTTTATGAGAATAAATTATCTGATACTGGAGTACTTGCTTTTGAAGAGGTAACTGAAGAAGCAGGCATCTATAGTAGCGCACTAGGTTATGGCTTAGCACTAGCTACAGCAGATCTCAACGGAGATGGATTAATTGATATTTATGTCGGAAACGACTTTCACGAAAACGATTATATCTACCTCAATAACGGCGATAAAACTTTCATTGAAGCTTCTGAGTCGTTACTTCATTCAAGTACAAGGTTTACGATGGGAGTGGATATTGCCGATATGAATAATGACCTACGCCCTGATTTGTTCACCCTTGATATGATGCCAAATCGAGCTGATGTCTTTATGAAATCGGGAGGGGAAGACAGTGATAAAGTAGCTCAAATCAAACGAGACTTTGGGTATCACGAGCAGCTTGCACGCAACCATTTTCAGCTAGCGACCGAGGGTGCTTACAAAGAAGTTGCGCTGGCGACGGGTACTTTTGCTACCGATTGGAGTTGGACGGTACTTCTCGAAGACTTTGATAATGATTCGAATACCGCCATTTTTATATCGAATGGTATCTATAAGCGTCCGAATGATCTTGATTTCATCAACTTTCAGAGTAATGCGGCCTTTGACGATTTTGCTTCAAGCGAAGCTGAATTAGAGCAGCAACTCATCGAGCAGATGCCTATGTTAAAAATTGAAAATGAGTTGTTTTTAAACCGAGGAGATTTAAACTTTGAACGATTAGATCCTTCTTTGCAGTTTAATCCTTCGTACAGCAATGGTGCTGCAGTAGCCGATTTAGACAATGATGGTGATTTAGATTTAGTGGTCAACACCATTCAAGAGCCTGCGCATATTTTGAGAAATACAACTAATGAAACTCATTTCGTTCAGTTTACACTACCCCGAAATCCTTTAAATGCCAAGGTTATTATTGAGCACGAGGGTAATAAAATATATAAAGAAGTACTTCGAACTAGAGGGTACGCCTCAGCCTCTTCGAACCGTATTCATTTGGGTCTAAAGAGCGATGCAGTAATTGACCGTCTAGAGGTGTATTACCCAGATGGTAAGGCCGAAGTCTACACCAGTCTTGCCGCAGATACTCATCATGTACTTGACTCAGGAGAGTCTTTAGAGCAATCCTTTGAGAGTCTTATAGAAGACGCTAGTTTTTCGACAACCCCATTTGACTATGTTCATAAGGAAAATGCTTATCTCGATTATGAACGAGAGCCATTAATGCTTGAAAAATTATCGATAGAAGGGCCTGCCTATACCCGAGCAGACTTCAATGGAGACGGAATCGATGACTTGTTTTTTGGTGGTTCTAAAATGCAAGCCTCTGAGCTCTATTTTGGAACGACTTCAAATACTTATAAAAAGGGAAAAGTTGAGGTCTTTGAACAAGACTATAATTTCGAAGATGTGGATGCAGTAGCCTTTGATTTTGATGTCGATGGAGATTTAGACCTCTATATTATGAGTGGAGGTAATGAAACCTATGATGGGGAGGCTACCTTGATGGATCGTCTTTATATCAACGATGGTCAAGGAGATTTTGTTCGATTCCCGGCGAACCTGCCACAGTCGAATGGCGGTAGTATCTCTGCCGCAGACTTTAATGGCGATGGCTATGAGGACCTTTTTATCGGTAATCGATCGCTTCCTGGCGGATATGGGCTTTCACCCACAAGCGCCATCGTAGCAAGCGCCCCAGAGAGTAATTCCTATTTCGAGGCAGTGGCCCAAGCCCCCTTGGGAATGGTAACAGATAGTCAATTCGCAGATATTAATACAGATGGTCATTTAGATATTGTTGTAGTCGGTGATTTTATGCCAGTAACGGTTTTAATCAATGATGGAGCAGGTAATTTTACCAATCAAACCACTGCCTTTGGACTGAATCAGACTTCGGGTTTTTGGAACACGGTTGAAGTTGCAGATATCAATGGAGATGGAAAACTAGATATACTTGCAGGTAACGCAGGAACCAATCACAAGTTTAAACCCTCGATTGAAAAACCGGTTGTGGCTTATCTTGATGATTTTGATGGGAATGGATCCCTAGATCCCATAGTGTTCTACAGTTACTTTGGAGAGCCGGTACCTTTTGCTTCAAAGGATAAGCTAGTGAGTAGTTTACCCTACCTTAAAAAGAAGTTTTTAAAGTATAGCGATTTTGCAAATGCTCAAGACATCGTTTCTCTTACTGAGAGAACCGAAATTTTCGAGACAAAAGCAGTCGTTGAGATGCGTTCAATGGTATTTATTCAAAACGAGTCCGGGGTATTTGAAGAAATTGCATTACCTCTAGAGGCTCAGCTATCAACGATTGAAGATTTTTATGTAGAAAGAGGAGAGGTTTACTACGTAGGAAACTACAGTGGCTATGTCAATGAATTAGGGCCTAGCCTTTCGAATTCGGGTGGGGTATTAAGTGATTTTGATGGAGTTCAGTTTCAATCTCATCAATCATTAAACCTTCCTAAAGGTACAGAAGGACGTTTCATAGATCGCATTTCTGAAAAGGAACTAATTGTAGTTCAGAACAATGGGCCAGCGCTTATTATAAGGGAGAAAAATTAAACAAACTGCGTATTTTTGTCGTATGAATAGAATTTATAAGTGGTTAGGAGCATGGACTACATTATTAGTAGTTAGTTTATCCTTAATTAGTTGTGAAAAAGATACGCGTTATTTAGATCGATTATCTGATGCTGGTTTGTTTAACGAAACCATGCAGAAACTGACAGATGTTATCGTTTATGATATCTTTTCGCCGGTGGTGGCTTCGAGGGTATATGTGTATCCGACCGTTGCGGCTTATTCAGTGATGCAGAAGGCTTATCCCGAGAAGTATGCGTCTTTATCTGGCCAATTAAAAGAATTCACTGATATTCCTGAGTTAGCTGAAGGAGTGAACCCACAACTAGCTGCTATTCATGCATTTTTGGTAGTTGGAAAGCAATTGATTTTCTCAGAAAACCGAATTGATGAGTACAGAGAATCGCTTTATGAAGAATTAGATGATCTAGGGATGCCGAGTCGCGAATTTGACGCTTCGATCGCCTTTGGCGAGGCGGTAGCTGCACATATTCTGGCTTGGGCAGATACTGATTTTTATAAGCAGACTAGAACTTTTCCTAAGTATACGATTCAGGAAGGAGATCAGTTTTGGAAACCCACTCCTCCCGATTATATGGAAGGAATTGAGCCGCACTGGAACCGAATCAGACCGATGGTGATTCCTGATGCAGCAATGTTTGATCCGGCACCTCCACTACCTGTGGATATGAATCCCGATAGCCCTTTCTATGCCGAGCTCTTGGAGGTTTATGAATTAGGTCGAAAGGTGACTGAGGATAATAACGAAAATGAAGAGGCACAGATCGCTGCATTCTGGGATTGTAACCCTTATGTTTCTCATCACAAGGGACACGCTATGTTTGCTACCAAGAAAATCACCCCTGGTGGACACTGGATTGGTATTACCAAACTGGCTACTCAAATTGCTGAGAATTCATTTGATGAGACGATCAATACTTATCTGAACGTTACCGTGGCGCTTTTTGATGGATTTATCTCATGCTGGGACACTAAATGGAATACCCTAATTGTACGACCAGAGACTTTAATTAATCAATACCTCGATGAAGAGTGGTTGCCTAAGTTACAGACACCACCATTCCCAGAATATACTTCGGGTCACTCGGTAATCTCTCGTTCTGCAGCCACTGTTCTTACTAAAATTTATGGAGATAACTTCGCCTTTGATGACACAACTGAAGAGGCTTATGGGTTACCGACCCGTTCCTATAAGTCGTTTATGCATGCCTCTGAAGAAGCGGCCGTTTCTCGACTTTATGGAGGGATTCATTACCGCAGAGCTATCGATCAAGGTGTGGTTCAAGGTGCAGCAGTAGGAGGTTATGTAGCTCAAAACCTCAATACCTTCAAGGCAAAGATCGCTGAAGTAAATCCTTAGGATTCTAAGGCCTGAACGAGGTCATTCCAAACGTCATCGGTGTGTTCTAGACCTACCGATAGACGAATCATACCATCCGTAATCTCAACGGCTAATCGTTCTCCGCTGCTAAGCTTGGCATGGGTACTCGATGCAGGGTGAGTGATGATGCTACGAGTATCTCCTAAGTTTGCAGAGATTGAACAAAGCTTGATGTTGTCTATGAAGCGTTTTCCCGCAGCGACGCCTCCTTTTACTTCGAAGGCGATGATTGATCCGCCCAGCTTCATTTGCTTCTTGGCGATTTCGTGTTGGGGGTGCGATTTTAAAAACGGATAGCGAACCCAGTTGATATTTGGGTGCTGTTCCAATTTTTCAGCTAGTATAAGTGCGTTTTTACTGTGCGCCTCTACACGTACCGCCAAGGTTTCTAAGCTCTTCGAAAGTACCCATGCATTAAATGGAGAAAGCGCGGTACCCGTGATTCGTGCAAAGCGATAGATGCGGTCGATGAGATCGTGAGATCCGACGGTAATGCCTCCTAATACACGTCCTTGGCCATCCATTAGCTTGGTGCTTGAATGAATCACTAGATGTGCCCCTAGTTTAGCCGGCTGTTGAATGTAAGGGGTAGCAAAGCAGTTGTCTACGATGAAAAGTAGGTTGTTCTTTTTTGCAAAATCACCAAGTCTCTCAAGATCGAGTACGGTAACCCCTGGGTTTGTTGGTGACTCTACATACAGAATTTTCGTATTGGGCTTCAGTTCTGCCTCTAGGGTCTCAAAATCTCCCGGATCAAAGTAGCTATGTTCGATATTCCACTTCGGAAAGAATTGGGTGTATAGCGTGTGTGTAGATCCAAAAACAGCTCTACAAGAGAGGATGTGATCACCTGTGGATAATAGGGCTGCAAAAGTGGTATAAATCGCACTCATTCCCGAAGCAAAGGCTACTCCATCTTCAACACCTTCCATACGCGCTACCTTATGGATGAGTTCAGAGGTATTCGGATTCGAATAACGACTATAGATATTCCGATGCTTTTCTTCAGCAAAAGAGGCTCTCATATCTTCAGAATCTTCAAATACGAAGCTCGAAGTCATATAAATAGGAGCCGAGTGCTCTAGGTATTGAGAGCGTTCCATTTGTCCGCGAATCGCCTCTGTTTCAAACTGTTTCTTCATGTTTGAAAATTAGGAAAAATAACGAAGTATAATTTTATTTAAAATTATTCTAAATAAGCTTGTAAAATGTGTTTTTGGCTTTTATTTTTGCAGTCTGTAATAACACTATTTTTAATTATTCTAAATAAATGAATCTACGTTTCCCTCAAGTATTATTAGTATTTTTTACAGTTGTATTCGCTTCTGCACAGGCTGATTCGAATTTTTCTTCCCTTGATTCTATTCAAGAGTTAGATGAGGTAATTATTCGAGCGAATACCATTTTAGGTAATAAATATGTTGCCCAAAACCGCACAGGAGCCTCTTACTTTTTAGGAGTAGAGGAGCTAGAAAAAATGGGATACATCGATATCAACAGGGCGCTTCGATCGGTGCCTGGTGTGAATTTCTATGAAGAGGATGGTTTCGGTCTCCGTCCTAATATTTCGCTAAGAGGTACTTCACCGCAGCGAAGCTCAAAGATTACCTTAATGGAAGATGGAGTACTCATCGCTCCTGCACCTTACAGTTCACCCGCAGCTTATTATTTCCCTTCAGTTGCCCGGATGCAAGCCGTTGAAATTCTGAAAGGAAGTAGTCAAGTTCAGTACGGGCCTTTTACTACCGGAGGAGCCATCAATTTGGTTTCTACGGCAATTCCTGATGAGTTTTCTGCTCAACTTCGCACCAGTCTAGGAAGTTTTAATACCGGTCAGGTATATACATCGGTCGGACAATCTTCAGAACAAATAGGTTATGTCTTAGAGTATCTCAATATGAATTCGGATGGCTTTAAGCGTCTCAGAGATAACGATAACACTGGTTTTGACATCTATGACCTTATGGGTAAACTAAGAATTAATACTAAGACCGATGCTAAACTTCCTCAGTCCTTAGAATTAAAATATCATATCTATGATGAGCAGTCAAATGAAACCTATTTAGGGCTGTCAGAGGTTGATTTCGCAGGGAACCCTTATTCTCGTTATGCCGCTTCTCAGTTCGATCAAATGAACGCCGATCAGCGTCAAATCATGCTTACCCATGAATTAGACTTTTCGAACAATTTGAAAGTGGTGACTAACGCTTATTCGAATAAGGTAACTCGAAACTGGTACAAGTTAGATGATGTAGTATTCGACGGAAACAAAGTGAGTTTAGCCTCAGTTTTAAATGATCCCGTTACTTACCCCAACCACATGAACGTAATCAACGGAAGTGTCGATTCTGAAGCTGACGCACTACTCTTAAAGGCTAATAATCGAATCTACTATTCTCGTGGTGTTCAAACAAAGATTGACTATCACTGGTATGGATCTAATGGTGCCTTTCACGACATCGAAGTGGGCGCTAGAGTTCACTATGATGCAGAAGATCGTTTTCAGTGGGAGGATGGATACCGTATTCAAGGAGATAATATGGCTATGACCTCTGAGGGAGTTCGTGGTGCAGAAGGTAATCGTATTTCTAGCGCCAATGCATTCGCCGCATACGCACTTTATAAATACAAATTTGGGGGTCTTACTTTAACACCTGGTATTCGATATGAGAATATTAATTTACAACGCGAAGATTGGGGTAAGAGTGATGCAGATCGTCTTACGGATGCTTCTATTCGAGAGAATCAGATCAATGTGTTTATCCCTGGTATTGGCTTTAACTATAGTTTTGCCCAAAATCTTTCTGTCTTCGGTGGGGTACATAAAGGATTTTCACCTCCTGGTAGTGCTCCAGGTGAAGAGGCTGAGCGTAGTGTAAACTATGAATTAGGTTCACGCTTTGGAACTGGTAAGTTTAGAGGGGAACTGATAGGTTTCTTTAATGATTATTCAAACCTACTAGGCTCAGATTTAGCTGCAAGCGGGGGTACTGGTTCTCTTGACCAGTTTAATGCCGGTGAGGTTAATGTAAGTGGAGCTGAAGTATTACTTAATTATAATTTTTCTGATCCAGCATCGAAAGTTCAAACCCCTTTCTCTTTAGCCTATACTTGGACCAATGCATTATTTCAAAATGACTTCGGAAGTACCCAAGGTATTTGGGGAGCTGTTTCTACAGGGGATAGAGTGCCCTATATTCCTCAGCATCAGTTAAATATTTCGTTAGGGTTTTCTCATCAACTTTATGAACTCAATTTTAATGGCCGTTACAACGGAGCTTTTAATACAAGAGGGACCAATGGAGGAATACTAGATCCTTTGGCTCTTGAGGATAATGTTGTCATTGATTTTTCAGCTAAATATCACCTCACTTCGCAAATTAGCTTAACGGCAAACATCATTAACTTATTTGACGAGGTTTACGCTGCAGCACGAGTACCTGCAGGTTTTCGACCCGGACACCCTTTTGGCGCCTATGCAGGAATACAGTTTAGACTCTAGTGTCTGGTTTAGTTAGTGAATGGGCCTCGCGATAAGCGGGGCTTATTTCGTTAGAAAAGGGCTTTCGCGATCTCTTTGATATTCTTCGGACGACTCATGGTGTAGTAATGAAGTATAGGTACCCCAGCTTCCATCAATTCTTTGGATTGCTGAATACACCATTCGATCCCTACCTGATAAACACCCCTATTGTCAGAACAAGCTTCAACTGCACTGATTAAATCACTAGGCAAATCGACATGAAAACGATGGGGTAATAAGTTGAGCTGTTTTTTGGTAGAGATAGGCTTTAATCCCGGAATAATTGGAACATTGATACCGGCTGATTTACATTTCTCAACGAATTCAAAGTATTTCTGATTATCGAAAAACATCTGGGTAATAATGTAATTGGCACCTTTATCAACTTTAGCCTTCAGCATTTTTAGATCGTGGTCTAAAGAAGGAGCCTCCATATGTTTTTCAGGATATCCTGCTACTCCGATACAAAAATCGGTTGCTCCAGGACTCTCTAATCCGGGTTCAAGGTATATTCCCTTGTTCATCGAACTGATTTGTTCTACGAGCTCAGAGGCATAAGCGTGCCCTCCTTTTTCTGGTTTGAAATAGGTTTCAGAATGCATCGCATCGCCTCTTAAAGCAACGATATTGTTAATTCCAATAAAGCCTAGGTCAATAAGTAGGTCTTCGGTTTCTTCTTTGGTGAATCCACCACATAAGAGGTGAGGAATAGCATCTACGCCATATTTATGTTGAATGGCGGCTGATATGCCTAAGGTACCCGGACGTTTGCGAGTCGTTTTCTTCTCTAAAAGACCATCTGGCCGTTCAACGTAAGTAAAGTCTTCTCTATGATACGTTACCTCAATAAATGGAGGCTTGAACTCCATGAGTGGGTCTATAGCATCATAGATGGATTGAATGGTTTCACCCTTGTTAGGAGGGAGTAACTCAAATGAGAAAAGCGTTTTGCCCTTGGCGTTTTTTATATGCTCCGTAACCTTCATGTCTTAGTCATCTAAATTAGGCATTAACCATTTTTCAGCCTCTTGTATGCTAATGTTTCGTCTCACCGCGTAATCTTCAAGCTGATCTCGCTTGATCTTACCAAGACCGAAATACTTTGCTTTGGGATGCGCAAAATAGTACCCTGAAACAGAAGCAGCTGGCCACATGGCTAGGCTTTCGGTAAGCGTAACTCCGATGCGCTCTTCTACTTGCATTAGCTTCCATAGCGTGGGTTTTTCTAGGTGATCAGGACAAGCAGGATATCCTGGTGCAGGACGAATACCTGTATAAGCTTCTTTAATCAATTCTTCTCCGCTAAGTTGTTCATCCTTGGCATACCCCCAAGTCTCTTTTCTAACTTTTTCGTGTAAGAATTCTGCAAATGCTTCTGCTAAACGGTCAGCTAAGGCCTTCACCATGATACTGTTGTAATCATCATGATTTTTCTCAAATTCAGCTGCGAGTTCATCACAGCCAAATCCTGCGGTTACACAGAATGTTCCTATGTAATCTTTATGAACTGTGTCTGCAGGAGCGATGTAATCGGCCAGTGCTAAACTCTCTTTACCACCTCTTGCGCCCTGTTGTCTTAGGGTGAGTAAACGGTCTTTTTCTTCTGTTCTCGATTCATCGGTATAGATGATAATATCATCTCCTTTACTTGCTGCGGGGTAAATACCGTAAACCGCCCTGGCAACGAGTTTATTATTCTCAATAAGATCTGCGAGCATAGTATGCGCATCATCTAGCAATTGTTTGGCGTGATCTTTTAGTTCAGAGTCTTCAAGAATATCTGGGTATTTACCGTGTAGATCCCAAGTCCAGATAAATGGGCTCCAATCGATATAAGGGATGAGCTCACGTAGATCTTGTTTTTCGATGGTCCACACTCCGGTTTGTTGTGAAGCAACTGGAGGTTCAGCATCGAAATCGATTTTTAGGGCAGCCTCTCTAGCGGCTTCAAGAGTGCGGAATTCTTTATTCTTCTTACGTAGAGGGTATTCAATTCTAAAGGTTTCGTATTCAGAACGAATTTGCTTTTTGTAATCCTCACCGGTTTCTTTTCCTAATAGTTGGCCAGCTACGGTTACGGCTCTAGAAGCGTCCATTACATGAACGACTCCTCCTTCATATTCAGGATCGATTTTGATCGCAGTATGAGCTCTAGAAGTAGTTGCCCCGCCAATAAGAAGAGGAATTTTAGCCCCTACACGTTGAAGTTCTTTAGCGACAAAAACCATTTCGTCTAATGAAGGTGTGATTAGACCTGAAAGCCCTACCATATCAACGTTCTCTTTAAGTGCGGTTTCAATGATTTTTTCAGGCGGAACCATAACTCCTAAATCGACGATTTCGTAGTTGTTACATCCCAGAACAACACCTACAATATTCTTACCGATGTCATGAACGTCACCCTTTACGGTAGCGAGTAGAATCTTTCCTGCTTTTTCCTGCTTGCCTGATGATTCGGCTTCAATAAAGGGTAGAAGATAGGCTACGGCTTTCTTCATGACACGAGCCGATTTTACTACCTGTGGTAAGAACATTTTACCTTCACCGAATAGGTCTCCAACAATATTCATCCCAGTCATTAAATGACCTTCGATAACTTCTAACGGGCGATTCACTGAGACTCGGGCCTCCTCCATATCCTGATCAACGAATTCATCGATTCCCTTAATTAGGCTGTGGGAAATACGTTCTTGAAGCGGTAATTCTCTCCACTTTAGACGATCGGTATTGGCTTCTTTAGCCGATCCTTTTACATTCTCTGCGAAATCGAGCAATCGCTCTGTGGCGTCGTCTCGTCGGTTCAGAAGCACATCTTCTACGTATTCAAGTAACTCTTTGTCGATATCGTCGTAAACCTCAAGTAGTGTTGGGTTAACAATACCCATGGTCATACCGTGTTTAATCGCATGATATAAGAATGCGGAATGCATCGCTTCTCGAACGGTATTGTTTCCTCTAAAAGAGAATGAAACGTTTGAGACTCCGCCGCTTACGTGCGCATAAGGAAGGTTTTCGCGAATCCAGTCAGTTGCCTTAAAGAAATCAACGGCGTTATTCT
>Ga0255759_10004909_pt1 | contig 11495 bp, 7 predicted proteins | sample 101ome_20_FD_179959 | JGI IMG/M metagenome (GOLD analysis project Ga0255759, IMG submission 179959) | Coastal salt marsh microbial communities from the Groves Creek Marsh, Skidaway Island, Georgia - 101404AT metaG (version 2) | ecosystem: Environmental > Aquatic > Marine > Intertidal zone > Salt...
ATTTTCTTTCGCGGTTTCCTCTCGCTAACGCCTACGTAATACTTGACGATCTGTTTACTCTCAAACGCTCGGCTCAAACTCTTCGCCACAGATTTCTTCGTCGCAAAAAGTACGATCCCAGACGTCGGTTTGTCTAATCTGTGCACGGGGTAGATGTTTTTACACTCGTAAAAGTGTTCGTCACTCTCCTTTAGCTTTCTCAATCTTTTCACCAACCCGTCTTGAAACTCACTGTGAAAGCCCAGGTTCGCGGGTTTATACACGGCTAAGATGTCCTCGGTTTCGCGCAAGACGAACGGTTCGATCGTTGTCGTCGTTAATTCTTCTTCTTCTTCTTCTTCTTCTTCTTCTTTCTCTGCTTCGAAAACGTCTTCGTCTTCGTCAACGCCCTCGAGTTCGTTAAAGCTTCTTCTCGTTATTGTTACGTGTCGGCGTCGGCGTCCTCGTCCTCGTTGGGGGCGTATTCTTCTTCGCGGTAACGAGAACGGAGATCGTTCTGCTGCTCGAGATAGAAGACCGACGTCAACGCTCGTCGTCATCGTTATTTTCTCTGTCTTTGTGCGTGTGTGTGTTCGCGTGTGTGCGCGCCGTCTCTCTCTCTCTCCGACTCTCTCACTCTCTCTCTCTGACGAAGAATTGGAAAAAAAAGAGCTCGTAGTAGCCACAAAAAAACGGACGCACAACACACAACACACGCAAAAAGAGCGCACGCAAGACTCTGACGAAACAAACAGACGCAGTTTCAACGCCGCGGGAAAACACGTCGCGACGACGCAAGCGGCGCGAATAATGAAATCGTAGAAACACACGCGCGCGCGCGCGCAGGATTAAAAAAAAAAGAAGAATGGCCACGCAAGTCGGTCACATCAAAAGGATAAATCATTTCAAAGGCATTAACGTGGATGGCTTCCAGTTCCAGTCTCCGGACGTGAAAGCGTACATTTTGACGCACTTCCACTCCGATCACACGATTGGATTGACGTCCTCGTTCAAAGGACCGCAGAAGATTTACTGCTCGAAAATTACCGGGAATTTAATCAAAGAGATTACTAAAGTGAAAGAACAGTTTGTCTGCCAGTGCGAATTGCACGAGGAGACGGACATCGAAGGCACTTCGTTTACGGTGACATTTTTTGACGCCAATCACTGTCCAGGCGCGGCGATGGCATATTTTTTCGATAAAGAGACGAAGAAGACGGTGTTACATACCGGTGATTTTCGCGCAGACGAGGACGCGGTGCAGAAGAACGAGATGTTATTGGAAACGTTGAAGAGGAACGGGCGCGTGGACGAGTTGTATTTAGATACGACATATTGCAATCCGAATTACGATTTTCCGAGGCAAAGAGTCGCGTTGGAGTGCATGCAGAAAATAGTTTCAAATGCGCTGAGGGAAGAGCCAAAGACATTGTTCACGTGCAGTGCGTATAGCGTTGGTAAAGAGAAGGCATTTAAAGCCATCGGAGATGCGGTGCGCACATTTTTCAAGGAGAACAACATGAATAATAATGCTAATACGAAAATTGCCGTCATGTTGAAAAAGAAGCAAATGCTCGCGCTGACGGAGTGGTACGACGAAGACTGCTTCACGTGTTTCCAGGGCGAACCGGACGATCCGACAGGGAGTAAAGCCATGGAACAACACGTGCGTGTGATTTCACACGGCGGGAAGGATCCACACGTGTCTATGAATGCCATTTTACTCGCCGAAAAACACCGTTTCAAACGCGTGATTGCGTTTTCGCCATCCGGTTGGGCGTGGAAATGGCAAATGCGGAAAGCGTACGAGGAGACGAAGTGCTTAATTTGTGAACCGTGGGAAGGGAATAACGGGTCAACGAAACTGTACCACGTTCCGTATAGCGAACACTCGAGTTACAGCGAGCTCTTAGGTTTCGTCGAGAAGATAAGGCCGAGGAAAATAACACCGACTGTGAACGCTGAAACTGAAAAAGATCGCGATAAGTTACTCAAACGGTTCGAGCAGTGGGTGGATTTATCTGCGAATAAAGGCAAGCTTCATCATTACTTTTCAAAGTCAACGACAGACAACAAGAAGAAGGTGTCGACGAATATAAATAACAGCGAAGACACGATTATTTGTTTAAGTTCTGACGATGAAGATGACGTTGAAATCATCGATCCTTCGATACGCGCTGCGTTACCGAATGTTAAGATTGACGTGCGCACGCAGCAAAGAGAGTTGGAAAGACTAGCCTCCTCGAAGAACGAGAAGAAGGGAAACAAACAGGAGCAAGAAGAAGAAGAAGAGAGAAAAGAAAAAGAACACATCATCATCGATTTGTCCAAAGAGAGTAACAGTCCCACGAAAGGAATGAATCACCACTCCTCTCGAGAAGAATTAGAACCTTTCCCTCTCGGGTGTGTCTGTGTCGTTCGTAATGGCGAGTTCAAGCAATTCAAGAATCGAAAACATGTCGAGCAACGGCTCCGAGAGCTTGGCGCAGAAGTCGTGAACAGAAAATCGTCGCGTGTCACGCACATAATGTGCGCGCACGGAAGTATGCAAGCGACAGAACTTTTGAGATTAGAAAAGCTGAATAACGCTTCTGCGAGTACGCCTTCTTCTGCCGTCGCTGCCGCGAACGTATCATCAAAGAAAGAGAAAAAGAGGAAGACTGAGCACGAAGAAGAAGATGATGAAGATGAAGAAGAAGAAGAGTTTCCCGATGACGCCGTCACGGTCACCGAAAGTTGGCTCATGCGCCACGTTCGCGCGATGAAAAACGGAACCGCTCGAGAGCACACGAGCGAAGAAATCGAACTCTTTCAAGAGCGACAGCGGAAACGTTTGAAACTCGCCCAAGAGGAGAAGAAGAAGAAGAAGAAGAAGAAGCAACAGCAAAATACGAATAAGAAAAAGGAAAGAAGCGAGGAGAAATAAAAAAGAGAAGGAGCAAATAGAATTAAAGGACATGTAGAGCAAAGAAAGAGTCGCACGCGCGCGCGCACATCAATCACGTGCCATCACCATCCGATGAAAGCCCGAAAGAGCTTTTTGTACTTCAAAACCGGGGTTTGGCATCCGTTGTAAGAAAAGACATTTTATTTTTAGTTTTTATACTCGTAAAAAAGACCTGTTGTTAGCCGCTTTTCTCTCGTTTTTTCTCCTCCTAACTGTCTCTGCCGCCGTCTCACGCCGATCGCGCGCGCTCTCTCTCGCAATTATATCAGAATCAACTTCCCACACTTTATTTTCCGCCTCGTTACGAGACAACTATCATCATCCGCCTACACCAACACGTTGAACGGCAGACAATGAACGCGAACACTCCAACCCCGCACGGGATTCACCATCGCGAAGGTCAAACCGTAGAAGATATCGCGCGGGCACCTCCTGGAGAGAGAGTGTTAAAAGTTTCCCAAAACACGCAGACGAATAAATTGGCCACTTCTATTGGTTTCGTCTGCGAACACGGAGAAGCGCCGCTGATTTTAGCGCTCGGGCCGGCGAACGTAAACACTGCGGTGAAAGCGATGGCCATCGCGAGGAGGAAATTGAAGGAAGAGAACGTGGATTTGCGCTTGTATCCAACGTTTCGAGAGACGGATGGGGCAAAACGATTTTCAGCTATTCTTTTGCAGACGTGGAAAGAAGAAGGGAACGGGAACATGCAGACGGAAGACGCGGAGGCGGACGTGAGTTTGACGTGTGGGGCGAATTCGGTACCAAGCCAAGTGGCAGGGGCAATCGCCGGGAAGATTCGCGAAGGGTACTCGGTCTCTATCCGAGCCTGCGGCGCTGAAGCGGTGAGTAAGACAGTGAGCGCGGTGACGTTTGCAAGAATGTTTTTGGCGGATACGGAGAAGAACCCGCCGGAGTCCACTCCGTTGGGGAGAGTCGTCGACATTTCTTGCGCTCCGGAATTTCGACACGAATCAGTCGGAACCGCCGGAGATGAGAGGACGATTTTGATGTTTACTATTAAAGTGATCGACCCGAGAGACGCCCCAATGGTTTCAATGAGCGCGGAGGCAAGCGGAGGTATTTCCATGGAACGGCAACGAAGATTAGCCGAAGATGCCAACGCTGGTGCTGCTAATGCTGCCGTGAACAACGGCGAAGAAGTTTCGTATTGTCAGCAATGCGGCGCTGTGTTCAATCGCATGAGCGCAAATTTCTGTTCCCAGTGCGGCTGTAAGAGAGGCTAATATTGGAAATCGTAATAACGGTGTCGTTTTCTTCTCCTCTTACAACCTTTATCATTCTCCTTTTACTTACCTTACCCTTTGTTATTGAATTTCTTGCACTGTGTGATTCATTTTCACGTGTAATTCTACTATATATTCTAAATACCGTATTTACTATTAAACTACGAAGTACTAATACTAATACTACCCCCTACTACCACTGTGCTTTGAAACGACACTTCTCTCTCTCTCAGTATTTTTGTTGTTAACGTTTCGAAAACACCATGAAATACCGTTCGATTCGACTACCAGCTTGCCAAAACCGATCGAAGAAACTTTCTTCGTATTTTTCAAATCCAGATCCTTTCCCTGGAGCTGACCCGGTATACAATCGAACGCCTTCAACGTTTTCAAACGACGCTTCAATGGTATCGCTTGACTCGTCGGCTCCATAACTTTTCTCGCTTTCAAACGCGATGTCGTCATCATCAACGGTGAGCCCGGATATCATTTTTGCTAAGGTGTGCATGTACCTTTCGTTGTCCGAGTATATGGTTAAACCTCCCCCACCTTCACCATTTTCGTCCTTCTTCTTTAATGCTTTGTGCGCAGCGACGAAAAATTCTCTATTCAACAAAGCTTTATCGTTTCTTGACTTTTCATCTCCGGAGTGATGCGGCGGTTCCGGGAAGTTTATAAATATTCGATGCAAAGAATTCGGAGGAATATTTTCTTTCAGCAAGCGAAACGCATCTCCTGAAACGACGGCGATGTTTTGAAGTTTTGAAACGCACATTCTGTTGAAGATATCGCAAGAACGGTCTCGGCGCAACTCGCTTGCGATCCAGACTTTTTTGTTCTTGTTCGATGGAGACGAGGAACTCGCAGCGGCTTGAGCTAGAGCCCATTCGCCGTTTCCAGCGGCAACTTCCAGACATATTTCGTTTTCCTCCTTTGTCTCTTTGTGCACGTCGTAAAAAAGCTTCTTGAAGTTTATTTGTCCCGTCTTTGAATCAACTGTCTTCTTCAAGCGTTTTTTCAGCTTTTCCATGCGCTTCTTTTTGTCATCGTCTTTGTTGAGTACCTCTTCTAAACCCAGAGAATTTTCAAGTTCTTGGAACAGCATTTCACCAGCGCTGCCGTTGTCTTGATTGTTGACGGCAACATCGCCAAGTTTTGAGGTGAACAAAAGGCACCTGGAAAAACAGTCGTCGATGGTTGTTATAGTTGTTACATCTTTTAAAGAAGTGTCTCCGTCTTCCTCGCTGACGATGTCTTTCAGTCTCGCCATGTCGCGCTCGAGTTCAGAGCGATTTGTGTTGCGGAAGAGATTACGACGATGCGGGTCTGCTAATTCTAAATCGTCCTCCTCCACCACTTCTGCTTCTTCTTCTCCTTCGACCGAGCCTTCGTTGGCCGCTCGAGCCTGTTTGCACGCTTTTTCGCACGACTTTATAGCTTTTAAACACGCTTTTGCGAAGCTTTTTTTCTTTTTTTTATCCGTCGTCGTTGTTGTGAGTGCAATGTTAGCCTCTAGACGCGCTAAACCGCCGTACATTTGCGCCAGGCAATCGTATTTTTGCGCCATTTCTTGTTTCTCAGGTACTTTTTGCTTCACGTTTGGATCGTGATAAAATTTGCACATCCTACCGCGTTGACACTCTCCGTTCTTCCAGAAGAGACACGTCGGTGCCTGTCTCTCTTTGATGCCATTTTTCAAGCCATCTTTTACCCCTTTCCCGTTCAAGCAATCGTCGATGGATATTTGCATAGATTCAATCTCTTGCTTCAACAATTCCCGGCGAAACGACTGTGCGTACATCTTTGCCAAGAGAAGTTTTGACGTGTCGTCTGAAACGTCCTCAACCTTCACGCCCGTCCACTGAATCGCAGAGGATACGTCTCCGGTGCGTAAACAAACGCGATAAAACGTATTCAAAGCTCTCGAGTCGATTCCAACGCCACGCGCACATTGAGAAATATCATCCTCACCATCTGTACCGCCAACTTCACTCGTCGCCGCCGTCATGCTCTCCAAGAGCTTCACAGCGGCTCTCACGTCACACTCGATTAAATACGATTTCAATAACATCGTAAAAGCAACAACGTTTGGTCTGCAATCTGGTCGTAAGATGGCATCTTCTTTTCCTTTCTCTATTTTCTCTTTATGTTTTGTTTCGGTCGCCATGCGCCTGAGAATTATTTCAATATCCTTTGTTCTGCCGGCATTGGCGTAGGCATTCAATAACGCGCAATACGTATACACCGACGGATTAACTCGTTGATTTTCGACTAAGTTTCTGAACGTTTGCGTCGCTTTTGAGAGCTGTTTGACTCTCGCAAAGTGCTGAATATTTGACGTCGCGTCGTTTCGAGTGCGTTCAACGGCTTGACTATTTTTTTCCAACGCTTTTCCGTTCATTGACGACGACGACGATGAGAATAACAGAGGACTTTGAGGTAACAAAGCAGCCGAGATATCTTTCTCGTCCTCGAGAACAGCTTCTTCTTCCTCTACCTTCTCGTTCTCGTTGTCATCGTTGCTTGTTTTTCTTTCTTCTCTCTCGGTTCCCGTGGTGGTAAAAGTCGTCTGATAGTTGAGTCCTTTTTTCCCTCCTCCTCCCAACTGCTGCTGACTCGAAGCGCTCTTCTTTTTCCCCGGCGGTCTCGTCAAGTTCATCTGTCGCATCAGCTCTTTCCTAGCTTCAAACTCGTCGAAGTCCGCTTTTTCTTTCTTACCTCCATGCCTTTCCTTCTCTACCCCGCTGTGGTCATCGCCGCCGCCGCCGCCGCTTCCGTCATGGCCATTTTCTCTCTCCTCGTGCTCCCCCGCCGTCTCGTTTTCTTCTTCTTCTTCTTCTTCTTCGCGACGTCGACGACGAAGATGATCCTCGTGCTTCTCCCGAAACACCCTGTTCCGTTCCGCGCGTTCTTTCTGTTTCACTTTCTTCTTCTCCTCTTCAATTTTCGATTGCGTCTCGTTCAGCCAAGGCCGCTTGCGCTTGCCCATCTTCTCTCTCTCTCTCTCTCTCTCTCTCTCGAAAGAGCAGTGGAGAAAGAGAGGGGGGAGGAGAGCGACGAAAAAAAGAAGAAAAAGAGAAGAGAGAAGAAAAAACGACAAAGAGGCGCGACGAGGGGGGCCTTAAAAAAAAATCTGAAGAAGATATTTTTAACTTTTTTCAATCGTATCCGCGCCTTTTGTCGCAGGCCCGCTTTTTGTCTCTTGGCCGCACAATTTTTCTTTGTTCGCACTCACTGTTTAAGAAAGAAACGCACGCGCGCGAGCGCTTTCAGAGAAAAGAAGAAGAAAAATCGACGACGGCGTTCTTCGTTCGATCTTCTTTTACGCGAGAGAGAGAGAAAAGAGAGCAATTCAGTGATTCACATCTTCCCCCGAGTCGAGTTCAAGCGCTTCAAAAGTTTGAACGTTCATTCAGGTCTCCTTGCAAGATATGATTCATTAAAGCTTCCTCGCGGAAAACCAAGGTCGACAAACGAGACAGAGCTGCGAGTCACACGTAAAGCAGCAGTAATAACGGATCGCTTCGGCCGCGACTGTCATCATGAGACGAGGATCCAGAGAAGCTCGAAGGCGCGAGAGCTTGGAGAAAGAAAACGAAGAGTTGAAGCGTCAGGTGCAACGTCTGGAAGAGCGCTTGAAAATCTCTGTCGCGTCAGCCAACACTAATAATCATTTCTCCCGATCGGCCGACGTCGAAGGGTCGAGCTCGTTCTTTGCACCTTCTTCGATCGCGTCACCGAAAAATGATGATCGAAGGAAGCATAATCATCAAGATGGAGTGCAATACGAGAAGACTCAAGAACAAGAACAACGCAATCACTACGGAAGGTTTGGAACGCCCAGGAAATCCATGCAAGGCGAAAAAAGGCCAGATTTCTTGCAGCCTGACAGAATTTCAAACCTAAAACTTCCTAAAGGATGGGAAGGTGTGTACGACGTCATCGGAGAAGGCGAGTATGCCGGCTGGTTGATTACTCCGAAGCAATTAAATATATTGGATGAGATTGGAAAAGGTTGTGAAGGCACGGTGTATAAAGCAAAATGGGAAGGCGCTACGGTGGCGGTGAAGAAAGTGGGCACAAGAAACGCCAAGCAGGCAAAGGCGCTGGTTCGATCGACGGAGATCTCTTCGAAATTGAGACATCCAAACGTCCTTCCGTTGCTCGGGGCACATCTTAACCCGTTTGGAGATTCGTGTTTGATGTTTCCAGTCATGCTCGTTGGGACAATGAAGCAATGGCTGTATAGCGATTTGGAGAAGGGCGGCGTCGGCGCTTTGTTCGGTGGTGGAGCGAAGACAAAGAGTAAAGCGCACAAGTACAAGAGGCGATTAAAAGCTGCTTGGGACGTTGCAAAAGGCATGTCTTACTTAGAAGACATGTTTATCATGCACAGAGACTTGAAACCGTCGAATATTTTCATGAAGAGCTCAGCGAAAGGCTGTGCGGTGATCGCAGATTTTGGACTGGCCCGATATAGCTCCATGAAAGATAACGAAAGCACACCCACCGCTTGTACGGGAACGTTTATTTATATGGCTCCAGAAGTTATCGTCGGTAAGTGGTACGATACCAAATGCGATGTTTATAGCTTTGGCATCTTATTGAACGAGTTACTGGATAGAAAAGCTCCGTATTCGGGATCGTACTACTCGCCGCAACAAATTGCTCAAGCAGTTGTGGATCAAAACATGAGACCAAAAGTGTATTCGAACGATAACTCTAAAGACTCGAAACGTTTAGTCCAGTTGGCCGAGAAATGTTGGGATAAGGATCCAAATGCAAGACCTACATTTGCGGAAATTCTCAGCGAAATGGATGTGATAATGCCGAGTTTAGAGGTCGCAGATTCTCCTGAAAGCTTTCCAGGTAGTGGGGATTGCGACGCCGATTACGGCGGTGAAAGATCCGATTCTAGAACTTCACGAGGAGAGAGCGCAGAAGAAAAAGGTAATACTAACCCCGTTCTCGGAAGTCTAAATAAAGTTCTTGAAGCGTTCTTTTAAAGAAGAAAAGAAAATGTACATAACATAAAAGGAACCGATTAAAAAATCATGAAAATTTAGAAATAGAAGTGCGTGCGCACGCTTTTTGTATATATTATTTGTTTATCTATTTATGCTGACACATACCGAAACCGATGAGTACACAAACGAATCGTAATCAATCAATCGAAATGCGTCACGCGCTTGTACGCCGTTGGAAATTAGAATAAGGAGATAAAATGTGAATACTTTAAAATGACCATCCTGTGAAAAGTTTGTGTTTACTAAAATAAAAAAATACACGATACTTCTTTTTCTCACGCACATCATATCCACATTGCTACGAGAATAGAGCGGATAGCATGATGGAAACGATTGCTTGTTGTACTCGAGGACATCAAAGACGACGACGACGACGACGACAACAACAACGACGACAGATAGAAGCAAAACAATCGCCGTCATCTTTGATGTTCTTCTTCTTTTACATCTTCTCCACCGTGCCTTGGGCGTTGTCTCCTTTCGGCGCGTATGCTGAAATAAAAGTCGGACCGCGAAGCGCGACGACGACGACAACGACGACAACGACGACCACAAACCTGATAAACCCGACCTCTCACACGGGAGCTCGATCGTTCACAAACTTTTCAACAGCGCCAAAAAAAGTGCAACCTCGCGAAACGAGAGTTGTCAACGGAGTTCCATCGCTCATATCATCTCACCGAATTATTAATGGTGAAGCAGTGTATGAAACATCCGCGTTTCCATTTATCGTTGCCATTTTTGGATCGTACACGGACGAGAGTGGAAATATTGTTCGAGATTTCAGATGCGGTGGGACTTTCGTGTCCACTCGACACGTTTTGACTGCATCGCACTGTTTCTTTTCGGATGGACTTGTTTCTAATACGCGAAACTTTTATGACAAGATGGAAGTACTCGTAAACTCAGTGCAGCTCGATCAAGGAGGAGGAGGTCAGGAAGATAAGTTTATTGAAGTTGCCGAAGCTCATGGAAATCCAGATTTCAATGGGATAAATTTCGATCAAGATTGCACCGTGCTTCGTCTGGCAAGGCCGGCAAGTGAAATATTCGATGTACAGCCAGTGAGACTTGCGTGGGATCCTGAAGAGATGGACGAAGATGAATACAAAACAGTTTACGACGAAAACGAGATGTGCTACGTCGTTGGATTTGGTGTAGACTCGAGCGGTTTCTTAACTGAACATTTGAATAACGCGACCGTTCCACTCGTGTCTGAAGAGACGTGCGAGCATAGCGATTCCTACCCGGGATGGCCGTATGGAAATCCGATTTCATCATCGATGCTTTGCGCAGGATATAAGTCTGGAGGCACAGACGCGTGCCAAGGAGATTCAGGCGGACCATTACTAAACGCGCGTACGCTCGCTCAAGTGGGTATCGTAAGCTGGGGCGAAGGCTGCGCTTTGGAAAATAAATACGGAGTATATACGAAAGTTAGCGTCATGCGAGAGTTTATTCACAGCGTTGTTGGCGACGAATTGTACGAGCATTCACCGTATAAATCCTCAGAAGGAGGTGAAGGTGGAGAAGAAAACGAATTACCATCAAGACCGCGTCCGTTTCGATGTTTTTAATTAAAAACTAACTGTGAGATTATAATCTATTAAATGCCTGTAACGCTAGCTTGAACGGAACCTTCCTCTGGAAGCTCCTCCAATAGCTTCATCCAGTTAGGGACACCAGCGCCAGATTTCCACAACGTACCATTCTTAGCGACTGCAAAGAACACATCTCTCACCGTTGGATCGAATCCGTTTACTTCTACTTGATTGATGATCCATCTTCTCCACGCCGATTGATCCTTTGCCTGTATGCGCCATCTTTCCTTGGCGTCTGCAAACACGTTCACCTCAACCTCAGAAGAACTGGTCTTCTTACTTCGTTTAGAGCGACTCCCAAAGGTTAAATCCATCGGCTCGTCACCAGTTGACTTTCCGTCGTTCTCTAACATTGTCACGGTGCACACTAAAATCTTGTTCTGAATGAATTTCTCTCTAAACTTCTCCAAGTTTGCCATCGTCTCGAAAATGTGTGCTTCAGAACCTGCAACGACAAAGACTCTATACAAAGACCGGAGCCTATTCAATGGAACCGCGCCTTCGTCTTTCTTCAGTTGCACTTGTAATCGCCCAAGTTCTTCTTCTCTTTCCGCCTGCCGTAAAGTCTCATCTCGCCCTTTCAACTCGTTCTTCAAGAGTAATCCCAACACGACCAAAGCAGTGGTGTTTATGCCTAAATTTTTCAACGTTTCTATTAAATCCGGCACATCTTCCGCGATTTCTCCCTCGCCAC
>Ga0255759_10004916_pt1 | contig 11485 bp, 4 predicted proteins | sample 101ome_20_FD_179959 | JGI IMG/M metagenome (GOLD analysis project Ga0255759, IMG submission 179959) | Coastal salt marsh microbial communities from the Groves Creek Marsh, Skidaway Island, Georgia - 101404AT metaG (version 2) | ecosystem: Environmental > Aquatic > Marine > Intertidal zone > Salt...
TATGTGGGGATAATGAGGAAATTTTATGAGTTTAGGTAATGTAGATTATTGGCGCACATTCAGAGACTTTGAATCAAACGCCAGTGTGATTGCCGATCAGGCTCAGGATGTCGTAACATTCAGAGGCGGTGACAATATCAGACTAAGTTTTAACGAAGGCGATGACATCATTACTTGGCATGCTGATTTGTCAGGCGCGGCAGAAAGCCTACAAGCAAATCTTAGTGTAGTGAATTCCAATGTGGAAATCAATCCAAGTATGTTGGATTATGATGAAGCAACTGGAGTGTTTACTTATTTCCCACCTGACTTGACTGAATATGCAACTACAAAATATGTTGATCAGGCTGTAGCATCTGGATTAGCGAATATAGATTTGTCTGATTACGCCACAGAAAACTATGTTCAAGATTATGTTAATAATAATGTAATTCCTCTGATTCCAGATATGTCACAGTATGTAACATCACAGGAATTCAATACTTGGATCCAGAATATTAACAATGAATTTCGTGCTCCAACAAGTGTACTATATAGTAATCTCCCAACATCTCCAGCACCCCTTAACGGTCAAAGATATACCCTTATAGACTCTAATGTAACAGCTCAGGGAAATTTTGGTGTACAAGCCGCCGGCGGCGGCGCCAATGTTGTTCCTATCTTCTATGATGGTACTAATTGGCGCATAGGATAATAAATTTAGATAAATAGTCATATCAAGACAGCACAAAAAGTGCTGACAGTTTAATACTGACTTGGAGACAAAATGGCCGTTTATGGAAATTTCAAGGGCACTACCCAGCCCAGTTTTAAAGTGGGTAAATCAGGCAAATCCTTATATGGGGAACCTACCCAGCCAGCATCACCCTCTCAGGGAGATATTTGGCTAGACTCAGCTAATTCGGCAATCAGAGTTTATGATGGTAGTGACTGGGATAATGGACAATTTATTGGTAACCTGGAAGGGTTCATGGAATTCGAAGCTCAGGCAGGTGAGAACATTTCCAAGGGCGATGTAGTTTATGTTTCAGGATCTTCAGGAAATCTCCCCATAGTAAGTAAAGCATTAGCAAATAGTGCTACGACTATGCCTGCTTTTGGAATTGCTAATCAAACTATCAATCAAGGTAATACCGGCTATATAGTAACACAAGGTCTCCTCACAGGTATTGATACCTCCTCTTTTTCTCAGGGCGAAACACTGTATGTTGATGTCGCCATCACAGGTAAGTTTACAAATGTTGCTCCTGCTGGGGAATCTAACAAAATACAGAATATTGGTAAGGTTGTTAATTCTGCAGTAGGTGGTAGTATTATGGTGGGTGGCGCAGGACGTTTTAATGCCACCAATGCTTTGGATCAAGGTAACATTTTTATTGGTAATGCATCGGGTGTTACAGTATCTACTCCACTATCAAATGAAATTGCTAATTATCTTGATCTTAATACAAATTATTTGACTAGTGATTTGGATAGTGGTAATATTTATTTAGGAAATGCAAACGGTGTTGCTGAAAGTACAAATCTCTCTCAAGCATTAATTAATGGTGGTTTTCTTCTTAACATAGTAGAAGATACTACTCCACAGTTGGGCGGTAATTTAGACGTCAACGGTCAAACAATTACAAGTTTTGGGTCAGACAATATTGTTATTACGCCCACAGGCACAGGCTATGTTCAACTTGATGGCCTAAACTGGCCACAAGCAGACGGCACAGCAAATCAGTATCTACAAACTGACGGATCAGGCACACTGAGTTTTGCTGACGGACCCATAGGCTACACAGGATCACAAGGTAGTCAAGGCACCACTGGCTTTACGGGTAGTATTGGATTTACTGGTAGCAAGGGAGACACTGGTTTTACTGGCTCAAGAGGCGACACTGGCTTTAGTGGTAGCCAAGGCTTCACTGGATCTAAAGGCGACACTGGCTTTACAGGCTCACAAGGTCTTCAAGGTGGTACTGGTTTCACTGGTAGCCAGGGCGACCAGGGTGTTATTGGTTACACTGGTTCTCAGGGTGTAGGCTTTACTGGTAGCCAAGGAACACAAGGTGTTATTGGATTTACTGGCTCTAAGGGTGACAAAGGTTTTACTGGCTCTAAAGGAGATCAGGGCGTAATAGGATTTACTGGTAGTGTTAGTACAACACCAGGACCCATAGGTTTCACAGGTAGCAAAGGTGACACTGGATTTACTGGTAGCGTAGGTTTTACAGGTAGTAAAGGCGATATTGGCTTCACTGGTAGCAAAGGCGATAAAGGTGACGTGGGCTTCACTGGTTCCAAAGGTGAATCCACAGCGGCAGGATCTTATGTGCATACACAGGGTTCTGCGGCCACTACCTGGACTGTAACTCATAACCTAGGCGTACAATACGTCAACGTGGAAGTTATAGATTCATCAGGAAATAGTTTAGTTGGCACTTATGATTATCCAACATTATCATTTGACAGTACTTCACAACTAACTGCTACATTTACATCAGCAACTGCTGGATATTTGGCTATCAGTGCTGGACAAGGTTTTACTGGATCCGCCGGTGCTGGCTTTACTGGTAGCCAAGGTGCAACTGGATTTAACGGAAGTCGTGGTGACACTGGATTTACTGGTAGTAAGGGCGATCAAGGCGACACTGGTTTTACAGGAAGCATAGGTTTTGGTGGTAGTGTTGGCTTTACTGGTAGCAAAGGAGATCAGGGAACCAAAGGATTTACCGGATCTCAGGGAGCCACAGGCTTCACAGGCTCACAAGGTCTTCAAGGTGGTACTGGTTTCACCGGTAGTCAGGGTGCTACTGGCTTTAATGGAAGCAGGGGTTTTACTGGTAGTAAAGGCGATATTGGCTTCACAGGTTCAACTGGTCTCCAAGGTATTACTGGCTTTGATGGAAGCACAGGTGCTATAGGCTTTACTGGTTCTAAAGGCGACCAGGGTGTAATTGGCTTCACAGGTAGCAAAGGTGATCAAGGCACCGCAGGATTTACAGGAAGTGCCGGCGCCCAAGGATTGATTGGATTTACTGGTAGTAAAGGTGATCAAGGCAATGTAGGTTTTACTGGATCTAAAGGTGACCAAGGCGTAATTGGTTTTACAGGATCACAAGGTACTCAAGGTACAACTGGATTTAATGGAAGTCGTGGCGATACAGGCTTTACTGGTAGTGCTGGATCACAAGGCCTAATTGGCTTTACTGGTAGTAAAGGTGATCAGGGCAATGTAGGCTTCACTGGCTCACAAGGCAATCAGGGTGTAATTGGTTTCACAGGTAGCAAGGGAGATATAGGTTTTACTGGTAGTAAAGGTGATACAGGCTTTAATGGTAGTATTGGTTTTACGGGCTCACAAGGTGGATTTGGTGGTGCTACGTTTGAATATGAATGGAGTACTGACACCGCAGTCTCAGATCCAGGTGCTGGCAATGTTAAAATAAACAATGCTAACTTAACATCAGGTACAATTCTTAGCATTGATGATACTGATGCAACTGGCACAGATATTCAGCAATTTTTAAGAACTATTGACGATTCATCTAGTGCTATCAAAGGCCACTTCAGAATGGCTAACAAGCTAAATGCAGACGATTTTGTAATGTACACTATTAGTGCCATCTCTGAGGAAACAGGTTATTTCCAAGTAACAGTAAGTTATGTAGACGGTAGTGCTACGAGCTTTACCAACGGCGAAGAACTCATTATGACCTTTGCCAGAACTGGTGACAAAGGCGACACTGGCTTTACAGGATCAAAAGGTGATACTGGTTTCACAGGCTCCAAGGGTGATACTGGTTTCACAGGCTCCAAGGGTGATACAGGCTTCACAGGTAGTGCTGGTACAGCAGGCACTACTGGCTTCACAGGTTCACAGGGTGCACAAGGACTGATTGGCTTTACTGGTAGCAAAGGCGACCAGGGCAACGTTGGCTTTACAGGTTCACAAGGTACTCAGGGCACAGTAGGATTTACTGGTAGCAAAGGTAACATTGGCTTTACTGGTTCACAGGGCACACAAGGCACAACTGGATTTACTGGTTCACAAGGTGCCCAGGGTCTGATAGGTTTTACTGGATCTAAAGGTGATCAGGGTGTTGTAGGTTTTACTGGTAGTGCTGGTACTAATGGTACAACTGGATTTACTGGTAGCAAAGGTGATACAGGCTTTACTGGTAGTGCTGGTACTAATGGTACAACTGGATTTACTGGTAGCAAAGGTGATACAGGTTTTACAGGATCACAAGGCGAATCTGCTATTGCAGGCGCGTTTACGCATACGCAAAGTTCGGCATCTGCAACCTGGACAATTACTCACAACCTAGACTCCCAATACTTAAATGTAGAAGTCATTGATAGCACTGGCAATAGTATGGTAGGTACTGCTAATTATCCTGTTGTTAACTTTACAAGCGCCAATGTAACTACTTTAACATTTAGTACATCAGTTGCTGGTTATGCCGCAATTACTAGTGGCGGTGGTGTAGCAGGTTCGCAAGGCGCCACTGGTTTTACAGGTTCACAAGGTACTCAAGGCCCCATAGGATTTACCGGAAGTAAAGGTGACACTGGATTTACCGGAAGTAAAGGTGACACTGGATTTACAGGAAGCATAGGTTTTAGTGGCAGTGCTGGCCCACAATCAATAAGCTCAGATGCCAACAACCTCCTATCATTTGGTTCAGATAGTTTAATAATGGGTCATCCTGCGAACATAGATGTTCGTCTCATGGACTTTAGTGTGTTGCCTGACTCAAGCAACGTCACTATGGGTAATGTCTATATTGACGAAAATGATTTCATAAAATATAAGCCTGTTAGTGTTCGTCCAAAGCATGTATTCATTATGGCAGGACAATCCAACATGATTGGTAGGGCAACATTTGACAACGGAGCCACACACCCATCAAATGTTTATCAGTACAACCAAAGTGGACAGGTTGTCGCCGCATCTAACCCACTTGATCACCGTGATCCAACAAATGGAGACATGGGTTTAGATATTACATTTAGTATACAATATATGAATGAAAATCCAGATGTTGATTTGATCTTTATACCAGTTGCGGAAGGAGGTACTGGATTTGCAACCAATGATTGGAACGTGGGCGATACTGTATATGAGGCTATGGTTACTCGTACTAATGCGGCATTTGCGGCTAATACTGATTGGCAACTCAAGGGCTTTTTATGGCACCAGGGTGAGGCTGACAAATCTGCTACAGACAGAGCAAATTACTCCACTGCCTGGAACGCCATGATCAATAACTTTATCTCCAGAACTGTAATGACATCTGACACTCCAGTAGTACTGGGTGGCTTGTTTAACAATGGCGCAGACGCCGTTGCTATGTCAACTGTCATAGAAGGTGTTGCAGATGCCAGAGACTATACAACATTTGTGGATGCGAGCGCACTTACATCGTTTGATAACCTACACTTTGACGCCGCTTCCCTGAGAACAATAGGTACCCAATACTACATAAATTGGAAAGCCGCCAGAACGGCTGACCAGAGAGCAGAGTTTGGTGCCGCTGGCCACTGGATATTTGGCAGTAATACTGGAGGATCACTCACAGATATTATCTCAGGCCTCACAGTTACTTCGAGCCAGTCTATTGGCATAAACACTAACTATGTTCAGACTGCCAATGTTGCACTATCAGGTCTTGATAGTCAGATAGCCGGCAACACTGAACAAACTGTTTGTGTTGTTGTGAGACAAATTGGTCCAGCTGGTACCAATACCATACGATTTGGTAATTTAAGAACATCCAGTGAAGGCAATGGTAGATCTGTGTTCCTGGGAGGTACATCAGAAAGATTTAATGACAGAAGTGGTATTGGATTTGTGGATATGCAGAATGTTTTGGATACCACTAATACATGGATGTTTGAAGCCTTTAGTTATACCCAAACTGGGGTAACTGCTGGAGGCGCTGATGTATTGTGTTACACTAACCCTTCAACTGGAATAGAAACATACACTGGCTCAGGTACTCGACAAAACCCCACTCATAATATAGGTTTTGGTAACCTATGGTATAATGACTCTAACTTTGCCAGAGGATCGGGTTTTGCTGAGGCAATAATTTTCAACAGAGCACTTACCAAGGCAGAACTTGATCAGGTATTTACTAGATCTGTGGCGCGTATGGCGGCTCGTGGAATTACATTAAGTACAGGAACTACTGGAACTTTTGACGTTTAAATAAGGAATAATTATGTCAGAAATATTTGGAAGTTTTCAAGGATCAAATGGCATCATATATCATAACATTGACAATGTTACGAGCGCAACTCAAGGCGACATTTGGTTCGACCACGCTAACTCCGATATAAAAATTTATTCAACCACTAGCGACACTTGGGTAAGCGTTGATAAAGATGGTGAGCTTGCTCTTGATTACTCCAAAGCCGCAGGTTTGGCTGTTGAGCAGAACTTGTATGCACAGGCTGGACAACCAGCACTCACTGTATTGGCAGTAGGTGCAACAACCTCAGGTAAGGTACAAGGATGCTCCCTGGGCAATGGTAATGTAGTGGAAGTATACGCTACTGGTGCAGATTATGAAGTCGCCAACGTGTTGTATCGAGAGTTTATGTCAGCAGGTGAGCCCATCTGCTTTACTGGATTAAGTCCTGGTGCTATTATCACATCCACACAAGGCTTTTATGGTGTTGGTGAGCAGGTAACAGCCGCCGGTCAGAAAAGTCCTATGCCACTACTAAGTCTGGGACTTAGTTTTAATGAGTCCTATGTGTATGGATTTAGAAGCTCAAATCAGACTCCAAGTTTTATTTCAGGCGGAACCACTGGTGATTCAACAGGACAAGTTATAATTGTGAATGGTGCTCTACCAAGCACAGTAACATTTACAAAAAACGGAAGTAATGTTCAGGGCCAAACCCCACGCGACTTAGATCCCTGGGAGTTGACTTACTTTTACACTGACGCAAACGTCGAATACTTTATTAGCGCCACATCCAAAGTCATGGCATGTGTGCAAGCATATATGGGAGACAACCCTCAGCAATCATCCACAGACACTGTGGACCCAAATGCAAGATTTTATGATACCAGACTTATTATGCCACTTACAAACGATGGTATTACCTGGCCCAGATCAGGATATGTGAGTGCACCATATGACGACACTCAATCCAAGTATTATGTTCGTGACGGAGTAACTGGAGACTTTCCCACAGTAAATCCTGGCTCTCCCGTAGACTTTGATGCCGCTACAGGCGCCAGTGATCAAGACTACGAGCCCAGAGGTGCTACACGCCTCAGAGCAACTGGCCTAGTATCGGCATACTCAGGAGCAGACAGTGCTGGCTTGGAAGCAACGCCCATGATGCCCGTTAGTGCTATGTCTCAGGTTGTAGCACAGCCATTTCATATTAATGATAGTGGTGACGGTGGTAACTCAGGTGTGGCCATTGCTAGTCCATACAAAGGCACAGCAAAGATATATGAGTGGGATACCACGAGTAATGTAGCAGTGTTGGCATATACAGTACCTCTGGACAGAGGAACTACTGGACAAGGCATCACACCTAGTACACCAGAAGATCAGTACATACCTGTGGCTGGATTGGTTTCCAACGATGCTCCTGGTATTACTGATACTTGTATTATTGAACTTGTGGGAGATATAGATCCTGGTTACGTGGTAGCAGACGTACCTATCACTGTAATATCACAAACTAATATTAACACTACTACTTACACAATTAGATCTCAGAACGGCACAACCACACAATCAATCGTTTCGCAAGGTGACGAAACACTCATGATGGGTTGGACACCACAGACTAAGAGAGCAGTAGTTAAAGAAGATGCTGATGGCTATACACGCAGACTTGATATCGATAATTCAGGAACTGTAACGTATCCCTTGACTTAATTAGGATAAGACATGTCGAAGAAGTTTGGAAGTTTTCAGGGCGACAATGGCATCAAATATTTTAACGTTGACGATGTTGATGTAATTCAGGGTGACATATGGTTTGACCACGGCAACTCAGAAATAAAAATTTATAACGGAACTAGTTACTCTGTGGTAGACGCAGATGGCGAAGCCGCGTTAGAATACTCCACAGCCGCAGGTTTGGCAGTCGAACAAAATCTCTACGCTCAAGCAGGACAACCTGCACTCACAGTACTGGCAGTAGCCGCAACCAACACAGGTAAAGTTCAGGGCGTATCACTAGCCGATGGTAATGTAATCGAAGTTTACGCCACTGGTGCAGACTATACTGCGGCAAATGTCCTATATCGTGAGTTTATGTCACTGGGCGAGCCTATTTGCTTTACGGGTTTAAGCCCTGGCGCAATCATAACATCAACATCAGGTTTTTACGGTTGTAGTGAACAGACCCTTCCCCTCAGTCAACAAGAATCTCCCATGCCACTATTAAGTTTGGGTCTGAGTTTTAATGAGTCATATGTATATGCTTTCAGAAACTCACAAGATCTTCCGACATTCCTAACAGGCACAGGCTCACCTGGAGATGAAACTGGAATGATCATTATATGTAATGGCCCACTGCCTTCCACCGTAACAGTCACAAAAAGCGGAAACACAGTCGCAGGTCAGACTCCCAGAGACTTAGAGCCTTGGGAGTTGACTTACTTTTATACCGACGGCAATGGTGAGTATTTTATCAGTGCTACATCAAAAATCATGGCATGTGTACAGGCTTGGGCAGGATCAGATCCACCTCAATACCCCACTAGCTCAAGTAACTGGACAAATGCGAGATTTGCTGATTGTAGACTTATTATGCCACTGACCAATGACGGTATCACTTGGCCCAGACAGGGATTCGTGAGTGCTCCATATGACAACACAGAATCTAAGTACTATGTCAGAAAAGGCGGCAGTGGTGATTTTCCAACTGTAAATCCTGGATCACCAGTGGACTTTGATGCCGGCACCGGTGCCACTGACGCAGACTATGAGCCCAATGGCGCTACCAGACTCAGAGCAACAGGTCTAGTATCAGCATATTCAGGTGCTGATAGTTCAGGACGCGAAGCATCCCCTCTGATGCCAGTAAGCGCAATGTCACAAATAGTAGCTCAGCCATTCTTTATCAAGGATACAGGGGACGGCGGCAACTCTGGTGTAGCAATTGCTAGTCCATACAAAGGCACGGCAAAAGTATATGAGTGGGATAGTACCAGTAATGTAGCAGTCTTAGCGTACACAGTACCTTTGGACAGAGGAAGCACAGGCGGCGGCCTTACTCCTAGTACACCAGAGGATCAATACATACCCTGTGCTGGCTTGGTTGCTAATGAACCAACTCTTACTGATAGTTGTCTAGTTGAGTTAGTTGGAGATTTAGGCGCTGGATATGTTATTGCTGATGTACCTATTACTGTGGTATCACAGAATGGTGAGCAATCCTACACCCCCACTATTAGATCACAAAATGGTACAACAACCACATCCATAGTAAATGACGACGATGAGACATTGCATTTGGGTTGGACACCACCTGAGTTAAGAGCAGTAATAAAAGAAGATGCTGATAATTACACCCGTAGACTTGATATAGATAATGCTGGTGTTGAAACTTATCCCTTGACTTAACTTACTCTGTATACTGTGGAGCCAATATGACCACAAACTACATCAGTATCACACCACACCTCAAAACCTCTGTCACGCGCCTTAGCGCAGAAGTCCCAATCTTCTGATACAGTGTCCTTGTGAGTCAACGCAACATGATACTCAAACGCAGGCTGTCCTACACTCTCAAACACCTCACGCTTTACCAGCACACAACCAAATCCACAGCCACCAATCTTAAACAATTGTTTGTCTGAAATATCTGACCATTCCAGGTTGCTACCATGCTCGCCATATATCTCAAGTATTTGATTATCCTTGCGCTGACGATATACACCTGACACTACATCCACATCATGGTCAATAAACTTCTGTAGGACATCTTTGTCAAAAGTAACGTCTGAATCCACACTAAACAGATAGTCATAGCCACCTTTGATTACCCAGTCGGCAATGAGGTTCCGGATTTGGTCTATACGGTACCCGTAGAAGTATTGGAAATCTACTTCCACGTTTTCGTCTACTACTTGGTCATAGATAGATTTGAATGTATCTACCTCAATGTTTTTAGCAGTAGGTATTGCCACTAACACACGCTTCTTGTCTGAAGGATATTTGCGCGGAGCATCCAGCCAATCTACAGTGCGATTAAGCACATACTCTGCGTTACGAGTTTGCTCACTATCATTTACTTTGTAGTCATTGTTGTCGTGTGCGTCATTGTATACATACCATATATCAGGCACACATACAACCTTGTCAGGATGCGCGGCCTCAATAGCGGCATAAAATACAGCAGTGTCGCCACCAGCACCCAGCCAGTTACCGTCAGCATCCTGATATGTGCTATCCTTGTAGATGTGTAGCATACGAGCTCTGAATGTACGCAAGTGAGTGTATGGCATGTTCCAGTTAAATCTATGCTTACGATAAGCCTGCGCCTGCTGTACTTCATGTGGATATGGTTGTGCGATAAGAGGGATGTTGTCTACCAAACTCCAGCAACTGCCATAACTAAATTCACAATCGTCGTGATACATGTTATTGATTTTATGAAATATCTCTGGGTCAGGATACAGCCAATCGTCACCGTCAACAAGTAATACAATGTTCTCAGGATTTAACTTATTGATAAGCTCTACCTGATTCCTGACGGCGCCTTTGTTCTCTTTGTTGTTGTACACTTTGAGTTCACAGTCTGGCAAATGCTTTCTGAGCACAGCGTCAATAACTTGTATGGGTTTGTCTGTACTCGCATCGTTTATCAAGTGTACTGTGTAGTTGTCGTAATCCTGTGCGAAGATGCTTTCCAAACAAAGAGGTAAAAACTTTGAGGCATTGTAGAAGGGTATCACAATATCAATGTGTTGCTGTTCCTGACGCTCCACAGGATTGTGATGTGGGTTGGCATAGCGAGTGCCAAACACTTGTCTGACACGCTGATTAATTTTGCTAACAGCACGATATTCTCTCTTGCTCAAATAGTTGAACTTAACACTATCACAGAAATGCTGTTTCCACTGTAGAGCCACAGTATCCCAGGTATTGATGCCAGCAAGTTGATTACAAGCGTATTGCTTCTGCTGATTGAGATAACGATTGTTATAGGCATCCACTGCCAATTTTACAAAACGTTCCTCCTGATCTGCGCCTACGATATGTGGGAACAATCCGTTAGGCTGTATAGCATAGGGAGTTTTCCAGCAAGCCTGATCTATGGCAATCTCTTCCAGTGCTCCAAAGATGTTACAGATAACAGGAGTATTGTAGCTCAGGGCTTCCAACACACTAATACCGTATGTCTCAGGAAACTCACAAGGGTAAAGCATATAACTTGAACGTGCCATCCACTCAGCAACCTGTACAGGTGTTACTATGCCTGTAAATGTAATACCTGACTCAGGATTTGC
>Ga0255759_10004919_pt1 | contig 11480 bp, 4 predicted proteins | sample 101ome_20_FD_179959 | JGI IMG/M metagenome (GOLD analysis project Ga0255759, IMG submission 179959) | Coastal salt marsh microbial communities from the Groves Creek Marsh, Skidaway Island, Georgia - 101404AT metaG (version 2) | ecosystem: Environmental > Aquatic > Marine > Intertidal zone > Salt...
ACAAAATTAAAGACTAAATTTTATTGCAAAGTAACAATTTGCAATGAAATTTTTTTATATTTGATGCAATTATCTTTTACGCAAAAGAAACATATTAGAAAAAACTTTGGTAAATTAGTTGAGGGGTTATCCATTCCAAACTTAATAGAAGTTCAGAAAAACTCCTACAGTGAATTTTTAGAGTCCAAATCTCTTAAAGAGCAATTGAGTGATTTATCAAAAGGTATAGATAAAGTTTTTAAGAGTATTTTTCCAATCGAAGATGGTAATGATAAATCAACCCTTGAATATATTTCTTATAAATTAGAAAAACCAAAATTTGATGTAATTGAATGTAAACAAAGAAGTTTATCATATTCAGCAGCGCTTAAAGCAAATCTTAGATTAGTTGTTTACGATATTGACGCTGAAAATAATACCAAACAAATTTTATCCGCAAAAGAGCAGGAAGTTTTTATAGGTGATCTCCCTTTAATGACACCTAGCGCAACTTTTATAACAAATGGTGTCGAGAGAGTTGTAGTAAATCAAATGCACAGAAGTCCAGGAGTCTTTTTTGATCACGACAAAGGAAAAACTCATGCAAGTGGAAAACTTTTATTTAATTGCAGAATCATTCCAAGTAGAGGTTCTTGGTTAGATTTTGAATTTGATCCTAAAGATATTCTATATTTTAGAATTGATAGAAAAAAGAAACTCCCAATAACTTCATTTTTATATGCTCTTGGTTATTCTAAAGATAAAATTATCAAAACATTTTATTCTACGAATAAATACTCCTACAACAAAGAATTTAAATATTGGTCTACTACATTTGATTTAGAAAATTACAAAAGACCATTAAAATTATCTTATGACTTAGTTGATGCCAAAAATAATAAAAAAGTTTTAGGAAAAGGAGATAAAATAAACATCGTAATAGCAAAAAAACTTAAAGAAAAAGGTTTAAGTTCTATAGCTATTAAAAACGAGGAAATTATAGGGAAATATCTTGGAAATGATATTAAAGATAAAAATGGAGAATTATTAGTTAGTGCTGGTTTTGATATTACAGAAGAACAATTAGAAAAGATCATTACACAAGGTGAAGAAGAACTTAGTTTCGTCAATATTGACCCTATAAACAAAGGTCCATATATATTAGAAAGTCTTAAAATAGATAAAAATTCTAATAAAAATGAAGCATTAAGTGATATATACAAAGTTTTAAGACCAGGTGAAGCACCCTCTATAGAGATAGCAGAAGAAATTTTTAACAATTTATATTTTAAAAAAGAAAGATACGATTTATCCGAAGTTGGAAGAGTTAAACTCAACTCAAAACTTAATTTAAACAAAAGTACTAAGAAAACTATATTAGAAACTGATGATATCATCGCTATCATAAAATTTATGTTAGATCTTAGGGATGGGAAAGGTGAAGTAGATGACATTGATCACTTAGGTAATAGGCGCGTCAGATCTGTAGGAGAATTAGTTGAAAATCAATTTAGAATTGGTCTTTTAAGAATGGAACGAACTGTTAAAGAAAAAATGACTACTTTTTTAGAAATAGAGTCCGCAATGCCTCAAGATTTGATAAATGCAAAACCAATTACTACTGCACTAAAAGATTTTTTTGCTACTTCACAGTTATCTCAATTTATGGATCAAACAAATCCGCTATCTGAGATTACTCATAAAAGAAGAGTTTCAGCTCTAGGCCCGGGCGGTTTAACAAGAGAGAGAGCTGGTTTTGAAGTTAGAGATGTGCATCCTACTCATTATGGTAGAATATGCCCAATAGAGACACCCGAAGGACCAAATATCGGATTAATAAATAGTTTAGCTACATACTGCAGGGTTAATAAATTTGGCTATATAGAAAGCCCTTACAAAAAAGTTGTGAATGGAAAAGTAACATCCGAAATAAAATATTTATCAGCCATTGAAGAGGAAAAATATACTATTGCTCAAGCTAATTCCTCTTTAAATAAAGATGGTTCTTTTGTCGAAGAATTAGTTGCATGCAGAAAAAATTTAAATTTTGAATTATCATCAAGAGAAAATATTGATTATATTGATGTTTCTCCAAAACAACTTGTTTCAGTTGCAGCAGCCTTAATACCATTTTTAGAGAACGATGATGCTAACAGAGCATTAATGGGCTCAAATATGATGAGACAAGCGGTTCCCTTATTAAAACCCGAGTCACCATTAGTTGGAACTGGTATAGAGTCCGACGTTGCTTTAGACTCTGGAGTTACTATTGTTGCTAAAAGAAACGGTTTAGTGGATAAAATTGATGGTAAAAGAATTGTAGTAAAAGCTACAGAAGTTACTGATTTGTCCCAATCAGCAGTTGACATTTATAACTTATCAAAATTTCAAAGATCAAATCAAAACACGTGTATTAACCAAAAGCCTTTAGTAAAGGTCGGCGATAAAATAAAAAAAGGTGATATAATAGCTGACGGCCCTGCAACAAAACTTGGTGAGTTAGCTTTAGGTAAAAATGTTACTGTCGCTTTTATGCCATGGCAGGGTTATAATTTTGAAGATTCAATTTTGATTTCAGAAAGATGTGTAACAGATGATGTATTTACATCAGTTCATATTGAGGAATATGAGTCTATGGCGAGAGATACAAAATTAGGTGCCGAAGAAATTACTAGAGATATACCAAACGTAAGTGAAGAAAGTTTAAGAAATTTGGATGAGTCTGGAATTGTTTATGTTGGAGCGGAAGTAAAACCAGGAGATATTTTAGTTGGAAAAGTAACTCCTAAAAGCGAAACATCATCTAGCCCAGAAGAAAAATTATTAAGATCAATATTTGGTGAAAAAGCAACAGATGTAAGAGATTCTTCGTTAAAATTACCTTCTGGTAGTACAGGAGTTGTAATTGATGTGAGAGTTTTTAACAGACATGGCATAGAAAAAGATGAACGATCTATAGCGATTGAAAGAGCAGAAATAGAGTCAGTACAAGAAGATAAACAAGTCGAGGAAGAAATTCTTAATAGAAATATAAAATTAAGAGCAATAGATCTTCTTAACGGTCAAAGTATAAACAAACAATTTAAAGATTTAAAACCTGGAACTACATTAAATCAAAATGATTTTGAAAACTTATCTTTAAAAGATCTTTGGAAAATGTCCTTTGAAAAACAAGAATTAAATTCTGATTTAGAAAAACTTAAAAATCAATTTGATAATGCATCTGATGATATAAGATTTAGATTTGAGGATAAAGTTACTAAAATTCAACAAGGTGATGATTTGTTGCCAACTGTGATGAAAGTTGTCAAAGTCTTTGTTGCAGTAAAACGTAGATTAATGCCAGGAGATAAAATGGCTGGTAGACATGGAAACAAGGGTGTAGTGAGTAAGATTGTTCCTGTAGAGGATATGCCTTATATGGAAAATGGAAAACCAGTAGATATAGTTTTAAATCCATTAGGTGTACCAAGTCGAATGAATGTGGGTCAAATATTAGAAACGCATTTAGGCTGGTCATGTTCCGAACTAGGAGATCAAATAAAAAAACATTTGAAGAATTTTGATAAAGAAATTGAAAATATTAAAGAGAAATTGAAAGAAATTTATGGGAAAAATTATTATGATAATGTTATTTCGAAACTTTCAAATAAAGAAATAGCTGAATTAGTTCAAAATTTATCCAATGGAGTGCCAATAGCTACACCAGTTTTTGATGGTGCAAGTACAGATGATATCACAAAAATGTTAGATCTAGCTAAACTCCCTAATTCTGGGCAAACTCATTTGTGGAACGGACAAACAGGAGAAAGATTTGATAGACCAGTAACTGTAGGAATAATTTATATGCTTAAATTAAATCATTTAGTTGAAGACAAAATACATGCAAGATCAACCGGTCCTTATAGTCTGGTTACACAGCAGCCACTTGGCGGAAAAGCACAATTAGGAGGTCAAAGATTTGGAGAAATGGAAGTTTGGGCTCTCGAGGCTTATGGTGCTTCTTATACTCTGCAAGAAATATTAACAGTGAAATCCGATGATGTTGCTGGAAGAACAAAAGTTTATGAAACAATTGTAAAAGGAAATAATAACTTTGAGTCTGGGGTACCAGAGTCATTTAACGTATTAGTCAAGGAAATAAGAGCACTTGGATTGAATATAGAATTAAACTAATTATGGAAAAAAATATAACAAAAAATTTTGAGCATCAAAATATTACACAAGAAAACAGTTTTGATAGTATTAAAATAACTCTAGCAAGCCCGGAAAAAATTAAATCTTGGTCTTATGGTGAAATTAAAAAACCAGAAACTATAAATTATAGAACATTCAGACCTGAAAAGGATGGTCTTTTTTGTTCAAGAATATTTGGACCAGTAAAGGATTATGAGTGTCTTTGTGGAAAATACAAGCGTATGAAATTTAGAGGAATAATTTGCGAAAAGTGCGGTGTAGAAGTTACAAAATCAAACGTTCGAAGAGAAAGAATGGGACATATAGATTTAGCATGTCCAGTTGCCCATATTTGGTTTTTAAAATCACTTCCAAGTAGAATTTCATTAGCAATAGACATGAAGTTAAAAGAAGTAGAAAAAGTTTTGTACTTTGAAAGCTTTATAATAGTTGAACCAGGTTTAACTACCTTAAAAAAAGGTCAGTTAATATCTGAGGAGGCTTTATTAAAGGCCCAAGATGAGTTCGGTGAAGATGCTTTTACTGCAGGCATTGGAGCAGAGGCTGTAAGGGAACTCTTAATTAATTTAGATCTCAAAAAAGAACAACAAAATCTTAGGGACTTATTAAAAAATATTAAATCAAAAGTAACCGAAGAAAGAACAATTAAAAGACTTAAACTAATAGAATCATTTATTAATTCAGGAAATAAACCTGAATGGATGATTTTAACTTCAGTACCAGTTATACCACCAGAACTAAGACCTCTTGTTCCTTTAGATGGAGGGAGATTTGCTACTTCAGACTTAAATGATTTATATAGAAGAGTAATAAACAGAAATAACAGACTAAAGCGACTTCTAGATCTTAAAGCTCCTGATATTATTGTAAGAAATGAGAAGAGAATGCTTCAAGAGTCCGTGGACGCATTGTTCGACAATGGTAGAAGAGGAAGAGTTATAACTGGAACTGGAAAGCGTCCCCTTAAATCTTTAGCAGAAATGTTAAAAGGTAAACAAGGGAGATTTAGACAAAATTTATTAGGAAAAAGGGTAGATTATTCAGGAAGATCCGTAATTGTTGTTGGACCAGAATTAAAACTACATCAATGCGGTTTGCCAAAAAAAATGGCATTGGAGCTTTTTAAGCCATTTTTATATGCAAGACTAGATAAATTAGGTTTAGCCACAACAATCAAACAAGCTAAAAGATTAGTTGAAAAAGAAAAAAGTGAAGTATGGGACTCTCTTGAATATATCATAAGAGAGCATCCAATACTTTTAAATAGAGCCCCAACTTTACATAGATTAGGAGTTCAAGCTTTTGAAGCTAAACTTATTGAGGGAAATGCGATTGAATTACATCCATTAGTTTGTGCAGCTTTTAATGCAGATTTTGATGGCGATCAAATGGCTGTACATATTCCATTAAGTTTAGAGGCACAACTTGAGGCCAGAGTTTTAATGATGTCCACGAATAATATTTTAAGTCCATCGAACGGTAAACCAATTATAGTACCAAGTCAGGATATAGTACTAGGAATTTATTATCTTTCACAGGCAGAAGAAAGTGAAAAGAAACCAAGAGGGATATTTTCTAGTGTAGAAGAAATAGAGCAAGCCCTTGAAAATAAATCAATTAGTCTACATTCAAGAATAGTTTCTACATTTGAGACAGTTAATAAAGACGGTAAACTCACCATTGAAAAATACAGCAGTACTGCGGGAAGATTTCTGCTAGCTAATTTATTACCTAAAAATTATAATATAAAGTTTGCTTTAGTAAATAAACTTTTAACTAAAAAAAATGTTTCTGAAGTGATTGATACAATTTTTAGATACTGTGGACAAAAAGAAACTGTTATTTTTTGTGACAGAATAAAAACCTTAGGTTTCAAACACGCATTTAAAGCGGGCATTTCATTCGGTAAAGATGATTTAATTATACCAAAAACAAAAGAAAATTTGATAAGCAATACAAAAAAACAAATTGAAGAATATGAAAAGCAATACTCTGATGGGTTGATCACCAGGGGAGAAAAATACAACAAAGTAGTGGACATTTGGTCGAAATGCACTGATACAGTCGCAAATGAAATGATGAAAGAAATTTCATCAGCTGAAAAAATTTACGAAAATGATAGAATTGAAACTAACTCTGTGTATATGATGGCAGACTCTGGCGCCAGAGGTTCCCAAGCTCAAATGAAACAATTAGCTGGTATGAGAGGTCTTATTGCAAAACCATCTGGAGAGATTATAGAAACTCCTATTATTGCTAATTTTAAAGAAGGGTTATCGGTTTTAGAATATTTTAATTCTACACACGGTGCGAGAAAAGGTCTTGCCGATACTGCATTAAAAACAGCTAATTCAGGTTATTTAACGAGAAGATTATGCGACGTAGCTCAGGATGTTCAAATAACAAAAGCAGAATGTGATCCGAAGAAAAGATCATCTGTTACCATCTCTGAGATAATAGAAGGTGGAAATATTTTGGTAAGTTTATCTGAAAGAGTTTTGGGTAGAGTTATCGCAGAAAATATTAAAAATCCTGTAACAGGAGAAGTGATTATTAAAAAAGATAAATTGATAGATGAATTTGATTGTGAAAAAATCGATGCCGCTGGTGTTAAGTCAGTAAATGTTTATTCAGTTATTACTTGTGCGTCGACCAGAGGTGTTTGCCAAGTCTGTTATGGCAGAGATTTAGCCAGAGGAAAACTTGTAAGTGTAGGAGAAGCAGTTGGAATGATAGCAGCTCAGTCTATTGGTGAACCTGGTACACAATTAACAATGAGAACTTTTCACGTTGGAGGAACGGCACAAATTAAAGAAGAGTCTCAGATAATTTCTCAAACAAAAGGCAAATTAAACATTATAAACAAAAACTTAATTGAGGATTCTAAGAAAAATATTATTGTTATGGGAAGAAATACTCAACTAAGTATTGAAGACGATAATGGTCGGCAACTAGCAATTTACAAAGTCAATTATGGTTCAAAATTATTTTTTAAAGATGGTGATTTAATTGAAAAAGGAAAAAAAATAGCCGAGTGGGATCCATACACTTTACCAGTAATTGCAGAAACTAGTGGTATCGTGAATTATATGGACTTGACGGAAGGAAGTTCTTTAACTGAAACTTTAGATGACGCAACAGGATTATCATCAAAATCAGTTACAGATTGGAAATCATTATCTAAAAACTCGGAATTAAAACCTAGGATTACTCTAAGAAATGAGAAAGGCGAAATAATTAAGAAAGCTGATGGAAATGAAGCAAGATATTATTTAGTTCCTGATACAATTTTATCTGTAAAAGATGGTCAAAAAATTTCTGCGGGTGATGTTTTGGCGAGATTACCCAAAGAAACATCAAAAACAAAAGATATAACAGGTGGTTTACCAAGAGTTGCCGAATTATTCGAAGCGAGAAGACCAAAAGATAGCGCAATAATAGCTGAGAATGATGGCGTAATTGAATTTGGTAAAGAGGTTAGAGGTAAACAAAAAATATCAATTTTATCTACGAGTGGAGAAATTTCAAATTATCTAATTCCAAAAGGAAAACATGTTAATTTCAATCAAGGTGAAAAAATTAAAAAAGGGGAGTACCTTTTAGATGGAAGTCCAGCCCCACATGATATTTTAAGAATTCTAGGAGTTGAAAAACTTACAGAGTACTTTGTCTCAGAAGTTCAAGAAGTTTATAGGCTTCAAGGTGTAGTGATAAATGACAAACATATTGAGACAATAGTAAGACAGATGCTTAAAAGAGTTGAAGTAAAAGATCCTGGTGACTCAGAATTGCTTGTTGGAGAAGTAATTGATTTACTTGACATTAATGAAATTAATGAAAAACTTAAAAATGAAAAGAAAAAACCAGCTTTATTTGAAAGAGTTTTATTAGGAATAACCAAAGCCTCTCTTCAAACAAATTCATTTATATCTGCTGCTTCATTCCAAGAAACTACAAGAGTTTTAACAGACGCCTCAATTAAAGGGAAAATAGACTCTCTAGAAGGATTAAAAGAGAATGTTATTGTTGGTAGACTAGTTCCGGCAGGTACTGGATTAACCAAAATTGAGTGGGATAAGCAAGCCAGAGAACAAGATAAAGAAAGATTAGAAGAATTAAAAAAACAACAGCTAGAATCCGCACCAGAAGCCCCTGATCAAATAGCTTAATATTTAGTTAAAATCCTTTAAAATATTGACTTTTACCAATTCGATGCTAGTTTACGGCAAATTTTGAATGTTAGAAGTAAGGTGGATTATAACCTTAAACACTAACTAAAATATCTTTAGGTTTTCTTTATTTCAACTTCAAAATAATTATTATGCCAACTATTAACCAGTTGATTAAAAAAAGTAGAGTCAAACCAGTTGCTAGGAATAAAGTCCCGGCACTTGAAAAACAACCTTTGAAAAGAGGTGTTTGCGTTAAAGTATATACTACTACTCCAAAGAAACCCAACTCGGCATTAAGAAAAGTTGCAAGAGTAAGACTTTCAAATGGTTTTGAAGTGACCGCGTACATTCCTGGTGAAGGTCACAATCTACAAGAACACTCTGTTGTTTTATTACGTGGCGGTCGTGTAAAAGATTTACCAGGTGTTCGATATCATATCTTAAGAGGTAACTTAGATACACAAGGTGTTACCAATAGAAAACAAAGAAGATCTCTTTACGGAGCAAAAAAACCAAAGTAATTTATGTCGAGAAAACGAAAAGCTCCAGTTAGAAAAGTTTATCCTGATCCAAAATTTAATTCAGAAATAGTTTCTAAATTTATTAATTCTATAATGTATGATGGAAAAAGATCTACAGCAGAAAAAATTCTTTACGATGCTTTAGATAAAATTAAAATAAAAAATAATGAAGATCCTTTAAAAATTTTTAACACAGCTATTAGTAATGTTAAACCAAATCTTGAATGTAGATCAAGAAGAGTTGGTGGAGCAACATATCAAGTTCCTGTAGAAGTAAAAACAAAAAGAGCGCAAGCATTAGCTTTGAGATGGATCATGGATGCTACAAGAAAAAGAAAAAACAAAACTATGGCAGACAAATTATATGCTGAAATTTTAGATGCATCACAAAATAAAGGATCTGCAATTAAAAAAAGAGAAGATACACACAAAATGGCAGAATCAAACAAAGCTTTTGCGCATTTTAGATGGTAACAAATTATGACTAAGTATACTTTAGATAAATATAGAAATATTGGTATCATGGCACACATTGATGCTGGAAAGACAACCACAACAGAAAGAATTTTATATTACACTGGAAAAAGTCACAAAATCGGTGAAGTGCATGATGGTGCTGCAACAATGGACTGGATGGAGCAAGAACAGGAAAGAGGAATAACTATTACCTCAGCAGCTACAACTTGTTTTTGGAGAGATCATAGAATTAATATTATAGACACACCCGGACACGTAGATTTTACAATCGAGGTTGAGAGATCACTAAAAGTTTTGGATGGTGCCGTAGCAGTTTTTGATGGCGTTGCAGGAGTTGAACCACAATCCGAAACAGTTTGGAGGCAAGCAGATAAGTACAAAGTTCCAAGAATATGCTTTGTCAACAAATTAGATAGGACTGGAGCAGACTTTTACAGATGTGTTGACATGATCAAAGATCGATTAGGATGCAAACCTTTGCCTCTTCAATTACCTATAGGCACTGAAGCTGATCTTAAAGGTGTAGTTGACTTAGTTAAAATGAAAGGTGTTATCTGGCAAAATGAGGATCTTGGTGCTAAATTCGATTATGTTGAGATACCAAACGATTTAAAAGATAAGGTTAAAGAGTACAGACAGAACTTAGTAGAAACTGCTGTAGAAGAAGATGAAAAACTTATGGAAGCTTACCTCGAAGGTAAGGAGCCATCTGAAAATGATCTTATTAAATGTATAAGAAAAGGAACATTAAAATTCAATTTTGTACCAATTTTGACGGGTTCAGCTTTCAAAAATAAAGGTGTTCAACCTTTGTTGGACGCCGTAATTGATTATTTGCCAAGTCCAAAAGATATAGGCTCAATTGAAGCGACTAAACTAAACTCAGAAGAAAAGATTCAGATGAAATTTGAAGACAATGAGCCCTTTTCAGCGCTAGCTTTTAAAGTTGCTAATGACCCATTTGTAGGTTCTTTAACTTTTATTCGTATTTATTCTGGAAAATTACAAGCTGGCACTGGTGTTTACAACTCATCAACTGAAAAATCCGAGAGAGTTGGCAGAATGTTATTGATGCACGCAAATTCAAGAGAAGATATAAAAGAAGCTAATACCGGTGACATAGTTGCATTAGCTGGATTAAAAAATACTATTACAGGTCACACTCTTTGTCAGCAAAATAATCCAATTTTGCTAGAACCGATGGAATTTCCAGATCCTGTTATTGAAATTGCAGTTGAACCCAAAACAAAAAGTGACCAAGAAAAAATGGGAGAGGCCTTAAACAGATTAGCAAAAGAAGATCCTTCTTTTAGAGTAAGCTCAGATGAAGAATCGGGACAAACAATTATTAAAGGGATGGGAGAACTTCATCTCGATATTATTGTAGACAGAATGAAAAGAGAGTTTAAAGTCGAAGCCAACGTTGGTGCACCTCAAGTGGCTTATAGAGAAACAATTTTAGGTTCATCAGAAGTCACTTATATTCACAAAAAACAAAGTGGTGGCTCAGGTCAGTTTGCTAAAGTAACATTAAGCGTTGAACCTCTTGAGCCAGGTAAAGGCAGGGAAGTTGATAATAAAATTAAAGGTGGAGCAATTCCTAAAGAATTTATTCCAGGCGTAGAAAAAGGTGTTTTAAGTGTAGCTGACAGTGGAATTTTAGCGGGTTTTCCAGTTATAGATTATAAAGTAACAATTTTAGATGGTTTACATCATGATGTTGACTCAAGTGTTCTCGCCTTTGAAATTGCATCCAGAATGTGTTTTCGAGAAGCTTGCACAAAAGCAACTTTAAAATTACTTGAGCCTATGATGAAAGTTGAAGTTGTAACACCCGAAGAATTTATGGGAGATGTTATTGGAGATTTAAACAGTAGAAGAGGACAAGTTGCTTCCACAGAATCAAGAGGAAATGCAACTTCGATAAATGCAACAGTACCTCTCGCTAATATGTTTGGTTATATAAATAATTTACGTTCATCAACACAAGGTAGAGCGCAATATACAATGCAATTTAGTCATTATGATAAAGTTCCTCAAAACGTACAGGATGAAGTAACAAAAAAATTAGCTTAATTTATGGAAAATCAAAATATAAGAATACATTTAAAAGCATACGATAACAAAATTCTTG
>Ga0255759_10004924_pt1 | contig 11473 bp, 1 predicted proteins | sample 101ome_20_FD_179959 | JGI IMG/M metagenome (GOLD analysis project Ga0255759, IMG submission 179959) | Coastal salt marsh microbial communities from the Groves Creek Marsh, Skidaway Island, Georgia - 101404AT metaG (version 2) | ecosystem: Environmental > Aquatic > Marine > Intertidal zone > Salt...
ATGGGATGGTAAATTTGATGTAGTTATATTGAGATTATTTGATCCGCCAGTATTATTAATTGAGGAATAATCTCCAGACCCTGTATAACCAACAATAAATCTATCTGCTAAATTTGGAGTTCCATTTGTACCATCACACAGTTTCCATCCCGCAGGAATAGTTGATCCACTCCACATTATAATTATACCACTGGCTATAGTTTGATGAGTCCAACCTCCATTGGCATTTAAGGCATAATCTGTGCCAAAACTTGAGCTACTTGGAGTTGGATGTGTGTGGCTTGTATTACTATATTGCGAATGAGAATGAACTTTTTGTGAAAAGTAAGTTTCTAGCCAACCATATGATGCAGACCAAAGTTGACCAGAATTAGTTAAGACTAATTTTGATACTTTTGATACATTTTGCCACCAAAATAAGTTAGCGGAACTATCTTGTTTGGCTTTAAAAATTGTTTTTCCATTCGTAGCAAAATAAAATCTATCGATATTATCTGTACTTTTACTCCAAGAATCACTAACATTTGATAGATAATCATGAACATGATCATCTGCAGAAAAAGGATGAGCATGATTACCATAAGGTTGACTCCAATTATTAGTTCCATCCAAAAATTTACTTGTATCAAGACTCTCCATACTATGCCCATGATTCACAGCGGCTTTATCATTATGTAATGGTGTATGACCTGAATTCATTCCAACAAAACTATATGCATGCGTTCCAATAAAATAATCATCAAGCCATTGATACTTAGGGGTCCATAACCGTCCATCATTATCTACTTTCATGATTAATTGATCGCTATCATTAAAAAACTCAAATAACACAGCCCCATCATGACCTGATTTAAAATATGTTGTGCTATTAGAATTATATTTGAATCGTTGCTTATTATCTGGTGTTGATGTAACCCAGTCATTAGTTTTTTTGATTAAGTAATCATGACTATGAGTATCAAGAGCAAGAGGATGATCATGCACTAAGCTACCCCAACGTGCGTCACCCTTTAAAAACAATTCTTGCTGACCTGCCAATGGAGCAGGAACTAATCCATTTGATCCTAATTCTCCTGTTGCAATTGAAAATGGAAAATACGTTGTATCGTAGTCTTGAGTAAAAAAATCTTCTGGCTTATTAATTAATTTAGACCAACTAATAGTATTTATTTTTTCTTTTGTGATTGCATTTGTTTGAATATGCGCACTAGTAATATAATTTAATGTTACTACAATATCTGTTAATAACGATGCATCGCCATGAAAAGTATGCCCTTTTATTTCTCCATTTAATTTTAGCTTAGTACTTGCATCCAAAGAATCATTGAAGGCAACATGTCCATTATTATGAACCGAAAATCCAGATCCAGACTGATTTGTTATACTTAAATAAGTATCTTTTGGTTTTAACTGATCAATTTTTATAGTCATAAAATCATTAAAATATAAATTTGTTTGCTCAATGTAGTTTTTTACTTGATCTTTACTAAGATTGGTATCATCCATAAAAACAGTTAAATCTACGGGCGTACTATCTACAGATAAATATAAATTATCACCTAATTTATTTATATTTAATGCATCTAACGAATTTTTTATTGCTTGATCTGCTGATTGATAATCTGATATAAGTAAATTTCGACTAGCCTCTAGAGTACTTCGAGAAAGATTGTTATATAAAATATACGTGTTAATAGACGTAAAAAGATCATAATCATTATCTTCATAGAACGATTTTATTGCATTTAATGTTGCAGTAACATCAATAGCATCAATTAATATTTCTATTTGATTATCTTGATCAGAATATAAATCATAAATCGCATTTAAACTACTTATTAACTCTGTTTTGATACGAGCGTTATTATTTAAATTTAATCGAGTATTTAAACTTATATCCATAGCTTCATAAGCCTGCCTAATGACATTCATTGTTGCTATAATTTGTGAATCTATTCGATCAGTATCAATTTGACCTATCGATTCCCTTAACTGAGAATCAACGTCTTTATAATCACTTTCAATTGCATTAATACTAATCACTAAAAGATCTTTAATACTTTCTTCTTCATTTTTTTCTATCAAGACTAATAACTCTGTATCTGCTTGAGAAAAATCACCCGTAATTGCATTGATCGTATTTCTTAACTCATCTTTTTTAGAGTCTCTTTGCAATTTATTAGCATCCTCTAGTAGATCTAAATTTTCAAAAGATAATGTAGCCACATCTTTAAGCACGGTTATTCTTCCATTTAAACTAGAAAACTTGCTTGTGTTTTCGGCTCTATTCGTACTTAATAGCGCTTCTAAGTCTTGATCTTCGAAACTAATACTAGTATTCAAAATATTTAAACTACTACTTAATTGTTCTTTAGAACGTGAATTGTCATATATATAGTCTTGTAAATTTAAAGATATACTTTCGTTGCTTATTTTTGATACAGTGTATAGTGCATTAATACTGATAATTATATTATTTTTTGAAACATATCTACTTTGCGTTACTAATGCAATTTTCTGCTTTACTATGTTATCCTCAGTCGTATAAGCTTCAAGTAATAAATTAAGGCTCGTTATCAATGTATCTTGATAACCATCAACGATCTCTTTATTTTGAGAGATAATACTTCTTAAGTTAAGATCCATAGCTTGATATGCTTGTTCTAAGGCATTGATTGAAGCACGAAGATTTAACTCTGCACTATCGCTAAAATACTTATTTTGACTTATGACAAAGTCTAATTGTTCATCAACTGCCTGATAATCTAAAGCAATCGCATCAATACTAACTCGTAATAATTGATTTATATCATGGTGAGTCTTTTTATTTTGACTTACACTGTCTATCATAATATTTTGACTAATTAAGTGCGTTATAAATAGTTGATTGGTACTATTTACTAGCATACCTTGAGCACTTAAATTATCTTCTTTATTAGCTTGAATATCGGCAGTTAAAATAGCATCAGCCGCCTTATAATCTGATTCTAATTGTGTAATTAAGGCACTTTTACCATTATTGGTACTTATTAAAGGATCAATATACTCAGTTCTAAGTACTGTATCAGCAGCTTGAAAATCAGATTCAAATGCATTTAAACTTACCAACAACTCTGATACAGAAGTATCCCATTGCAATGTAAATTGATCAATTTGTGAGTTTAAATCTACATCGTTTTGAAGATAGCGTTGATTAATCAAATTAATACTTGTTACAAGCTCAGGCTCTAGACTGTCATCTTTATTTTTTTGGATATCTTGTCGTAGAAGCGTATCTGCGAGTATATAAGCACTCTCCAAAGCATTAACACTTACAATTAATTGTGGCTTTAGACTTTCTGTTTGATTTATTTGAATGTTTTCAGACAAGCTATTATCAGCGCTTACTATAGAATTTAAAATCATATTTATACTCACTCTTAAATTACTTTCAGCTAAATCACTTTCAGCTTTTTTTATCTTCAAATTTTCTGATAATGCCGTATCTGCCTCATACGAAGCTAGTGTAATAGCATCAATACTCACTCTTAATTGCGTATTATGTTCGGCGCGCTCTTGCTCTAATTGATAAATCAAATAATTTGAAAAGTTATCCCCAAGTTTATAGGCTTCTCGTTTTGAGCTAATACTATCAACATTATCTAAATTGTAGTTCTCTGAGTCATCTAATTTAATTTGCGCTTCAATTCTATTTAATGACACACGCAAAGCGTTATCTTCAAGACTTCGTTCACTATCATTTTGAATAATTTCTTCCAAAATTGCGGAATCGGTAACAGAAAAAGCCAGTCTTAAAGCGCCATCACTTAATTCTCTAGCAAGTTTAATATCATTAATATTTTTTGAAATCACACTATCTGGAGGTAAATACTCACTTAAAATTTGTTGATCCTCAAGTTCAAACTCACTTTTCTTTTGATTAATACGCTCTAAAATAACCTCATCTAATTCTAGAAAGCCTAAATTAATGGTTGGACTAACTTCGAAAGCCTGTTTGTCTTTATTATAAATAAATATAGAATTCTCACTACTTCCCATACCCACAAACATATTATATGTAGCTTTAGCTTCGATATCAGAATACTGCCCAATTTCATCTGTAAATGTTAAATAATCTTTTGTTTTAGATGATATTAAAAACTTATTATTCGGAAAACTATCAAACGTTGGTATAAAATTTCCAAAAAATTTACTTAATCCTAAATGAGTTAACATATTTTTAGTTGAAATTGGAATATAGTGATTATTATTGGCAATAATTATTGCCGTATTTTCTGTTACATTGAGATCAAAAAACTGATTGATTTTTTCTGGATTTTTTAATCCAATTAATTGGAGGATATTGTCTGAACTTTTATACTCAACGTGAGATTCATCACTATTTATCATTACCAAGTGATTAGGGTAATCTTGAATACTTGGAAATAAATTACCCGTAATTGTTTGATCTGCAAATTTAGAATACAAGGTCTTTGCAATAGCATACATTGGATAATGCATAGTATTTGTTGTGCCATCTTGCCAGATAAGTATGATTTTAATCCAATTTTTATTATTACTAAATAAAGTTTTAGGGAGTGGATTAGCACTATTTTTTCCAATTACAAGATTAATCCAACCATCTGTAACAATGTAATTATCAAACGCTTCTGTAAAAAGTGGTTCGGAGTCTTTTTCTTTAGATATAGAAACCGTTAATTTATCTGTTACTAAGTTAGCTTCTGATTCTGAATAATATTTTGATTGAAATTGAATTTTAAACTCGCTCATGTGCATAACTTCATTTGCTACTAGTGACGATCCTAATAAAAGTAATATGATTAAAAAATTAAAAATAAGTTTAATACGTTTCATAAGAATCCTTTTATAGTTTCATAATATAGGCCAATACATAATAGGGTGGTCGATTATCAAAAGTTATACTGCTACCATTTGAATTTAAGGAGGTACTATGTGAATGATTATTATTATTATTTCCAGAATATAAAGAATGATTATGTGTCATATTATTATTATTAGTACTATGGTTATGACTCGATGAGCTTGTTGAATGAGAATTATTCCAATCATTAGTCGAATCGTTTGCCCAGCTTGGTTTGCCAGTATCCCCCCCATACTCATTCCAATCATCTTGATAGGTATATATCCAATGTGCATGATTTCCATCCGATGTAATAGAATGTCCACTATGTGATGCATTGGAGCTATTCGTTGTTCCTGTATGAGCATGTGAACTATTTTGATTATTTAAAACTACACTATGATTGTGAGCTGGGATATTTGCTTCTGTTATACTTACCGTATCATTTCCTCCATATTCATAGTTATTTACGTTAGATGATCCCATTACAAATCGGCCTTTTAAATCAGGTGTACCATTAGTCCCATCACATAAAGCCCATCCTTCAGGAGGCGTTGTTCCTTCCCATAAAATAATTGCTCCTGCTGGTAATATCGAATTAGAATCTCGAGTACTCCAACTTCCATTGGCGTTAAGATACTTATCAGATCCCCCTCCACCACTTTCAGAAAAATACGTCGGATTAGGATGTGTATGAGATGATAATGAATACTGACTATGAGAATGTGAAGAGATAGCAAAATAATCATGGAGCCAATTAAAATATGGTGACCATAATTGGCCAGATGCATTAATCTTTAATTTTTCAATTCCTGATTCATTTTGCCAACTAAATAAATCATCGGCATTATGACCCGATCTATAATACGTCGTAGAATTATTTGCAAAATAAACTCTGGATCTAGAATCTGTAGAACTTTGCCAAGAATTAACAGTACTTTGAATGTAATTATGTGTATGAGAAGTTAAAGAATAAGGATGACTATGCGTCCCCACAGGTTTTACCCAATTTCCAGCACCATTCAAAAACAATGATGAATCTTGAGGATCTGAATAATGCGTATGAGTAACATCTGCTTTTTCAGGATGGGAATGAACATGACTATGATTTTTCAACTCAAAACTTTCTTGTAATAAGCCATAATCTTGCGTCCAAATATGGCCATAATTATTTATTCTAACTTTTTCTTGATCTGAGCTATTTAGCCAAGAAAATGTGGTTGTTGTATCTGTACCTGATCTAAAAATGGTTTGGCCATTAGATTCTAAATAGTAACGTTTTTTTCCATCAGGTGACTGATGCCACGTATCATTTACAGAGGTCCAGTAATTATGACCATGTGTTGATAATGAAAATGGATGTGGATGGGTGGGCACACCCCACTGACCATTTGCTTGTAAAAATTTATCTCTATCTGCAATCAGTGGCTTTGGAACAAGCCCTTCCACGCCATCACTGATATACGTAGCTCCAACAAAATTTGTATATAAAGTGTCATCATCACCATCACTTACATACTCTGGGATATCATCTAAACTGCTCCATGCTATAGATTGAATATGATAATCATAAACACTTCCGTCAGTTATATGCGTATAATTGATAGAATTTTCTGGTATTTTTATATTAGTTAAATGAGAACCATTCCCAAAAAATTTGTTTGCTTGTAAATTTCCACTGACTTCAAGTACAGCTGTTGGAGAATCTATTCCTACACCTACCAAATTTGAATTTGAAATAAACATACCTGAATTACTGCTACTTCCTATGTGTAATCCATTAGTATCTCTTGCAGTAACTTTATCAATTCTTATTACTTTATCAGTCTGAAAAGTTAAACTATCACTTTCAATGTAGGTTTTGATTTCAGCTTGACTTAAAATCGTATCATCATAGTAACCCCCTAGATTAACAAAATACCCTGAATCTCCAAAACTTAAAATATCAGAATTCAAACGTAAATCTAGACTATTTAGTATTTCAATTAATTCATTATCTTTTATTAAATAATCTTCGTTTGCATAATTAATACTTGCAATAATACTTTGATCTTTACTATCAATTAATTCTTTATTAGCTAAGTAGAAATCTTTATTAGACTGATCAGAATCACTGTAGCCTGTGTCTAAATTTGTAATTTGTTGATACGTAATATAAAACTTATCATTTAAACGAGTATCTTCACTTAGATATGTAGATTCTACAGAGTTAAGCAAATTAGAGACTTCACTCACATCAGAATCAATGTCTATCTCTATATTTGCAATACTTTGTCTTAATAGACTATCTCCAGCTGAAATACTTGCATTGAGCTGGTTGATTGATGTACGAAGCTCTTCTTGATCTCGATCTCTTACACCTCTATAATATTCAATTTCTTGGTTAATAAAAAGGTCTTCTCTACTAAATTCAGAATTAATTGCGCTCACACTCGTAATTAATTCATCTTGAACAAGAGTGCTTGTTAGTTGATACGCTTCTATTAAGTCTAATAATTCTATATCTTTTTCTGATGAAGAACTAAGCATCCTATTATAACTGGCAATTAATCCCAATTGAACGGTATCATTTTCGTTTTTATTTGCTGAAACTTTTTCCATTAGCGCAATACTTTCATCTATCATTAATGTATTAGCACTGGCTAAATTAGTTTGTAAAAAAGCTATATCACTGCTTACAATGTCTTCTTTTTGATTATTTGATGATACATCATTATCAAAAATACTTTGAATACGTATATCTTCTTCTTGGTATAATGTATTTATTGAATTAATACTGGTAACAGCTTCTGCTTCTAAACGTGTACTTAATTCAATATATGCATTAATTGTTGAGTGCAATGCAAGATCTTTTGCTTCAAAAAGTAATTCAAAAGAATTGACACTAGAACGCAATTCTTCTTCTAATAGATCACTTTGTTCTTCGAAACCATTAATTTCTTCTTGAATAATTGCATCTGCCTCGCTATAAAGTCGAATAAAGTCATTAATACTTATTACTATTTCTTGATCAATTAAATCACTATCTAATTCATACTGATTAACACTTGCTTGAATTACTGAATCTGCAGGAATATAAGCTTGCTTAAATAAATTACTACTTACTAAAATAGCTAATTCTGCTTCATCACTTAAGTGTTTATTGGCAGTAATTTTGGCCATGATACTATCATCAACCACAGGAAAAATAGCTGTAAGTTGATTAATGCTAGCATTTAATTCATCTTTGGCAGTTGTATCTAATTCTTTATTTTGAGTAATACTATTAATTAAATTAGAATCGGCGCTTTTATATATATCCTCAAATATATTAATACTAATACGTAGTGCTTCAATAGCACTGATATTTTCACGTCTATTCTGAGTTATACGTGCTCGGATAAGTTCATCAGCTGCTAGGTATTGAGTTACAATACTTTCTGTATCTGATCCTGTATCAGATACAGCTCCAAATAAAGCTAAATCAAAATCGTTTCTTAATTTTATATCTGAAGATACATAAGCACTCGATAAATTGTCTATTTTTTGATTGAGAGTTATTCTATTATCAATAGCAAGTTGTTGATTTTGAGTAATTCTATCCAAAATTAATTTATCGGCTATCTTATAAGCCGCTTCTATAGCATTGATACTAACCTGCAATACTTGTTCCAGCTGATCACTATTTAATTTTTCTTGATTAATTAACTGTCTAATAGCCTCATCTTCGGCATCTATTAAAATAGAAATTGCATTTAAACTTACTTGCAACATAGATTCATAAAAACTATTTGTTTGCTTTTCTTGAATAATTCTTGATCTAATTTCAGTATCTTTTAGTTGGTAATACTCAAATAAACTATTAACACTTACACGTAAAGCTAACTCTTCACTGTCACTACTGCTATTAAATACTTCTATTGCAGATCGCAAGCTTTCATCTGAATCTTGGTAACGTTGATTTAAACTATTTAAACTTGAAATAATTGACTCTATTTGTTGCTGATTACTAATTTCATTACTAATAATATCCGCACTAACTGACTGATCTGCTGATTGTATTTCTAAATTTAAAGAAGCTATTTCTGAAATTATGTCTTGATCTTTTTCAGAAAAAAAGTTGATTAATTCATTTATTAAAACATTTATTAGTAAATCCTGAGACACTCTTTCTAACTTATTAGAATCAATTAGTGCTTGCAATGAATTATCTGCTGAAATAATTGTATTTTGTATTAATTTATCCTCAGATACTCTAGTATCTCTCTCACTATCAATTTTTGCTTGCAAGTTTTCATCAGACGAGCTAATGAGGGCTTCTATCATAAGATCAGCACTAACTCTTAGTAATCTATTTAGGCTAATTTCTTGAGTTAAAAGCAAATCACTTTGAATATACCCTAATTCTAAAGCTGAACTTGTTTCGAATGCATTCTTAAGATTATTCCAAATAAAAACGGGCGTCTCCTCACTTCCAACGCCTATAAATATTCCAGAAGTTGCTATTGTTTCTACTTCAGTATAGGTTTCTTCAATTTGCGAAAAACTGATACCATTACCACTATTTGATTTTTTTAGATAGGCATATTCTGGAAACTGCGAAATATCTGGAATAATAGAATCAACAAAAAAATCATCTAATTTTAATGTTTCAAATAGTAACTCAGGACTCATATAATCATAGGCATTATTTTTAACAATAAGTAATTGATCTTCTTTAAATGCATTTAAATCTAAAAAATCATTTATTTGAGTAGGGTTTTCTAAATTAATAAACTCTAAGAAGTTTTCTGTAGTCATATACTGAAATTGAGTTGAATCTTCATTTACTTGCAAAAAACTACTTTGAATTTTGTTAAAACTTGGAAATAAGTTTCCAGTAACAGTTTCGGAAGCATAAAACGAAAACAAACTATTTGCTAAAGAATTCAGTGTGATAATTACAGGTTCTGGCATTCCATAGGTATCTCTAAATGAAACTCTCACTAATGTCGTTTGTGAACTTAACATTTTGGGATCTAAAATATTGTTAGGATCTAAACCAATTTCAAGATTAATCCAGCCATCTTCGATTACATAGTTTAAAAATGTTTCTGAAAATAGTGATTTTTTTGTATTTGAATCAATAATATCTACTTTTAACCACTCTGTTGATAGTGTCTTACCCTCTTCTCCAAAATAAAGTGTATTAGCTTGAATTTTCAAACCATGAGTTGGGCTTTCTGCATTTATAGCACTTCCCACGATAACTACAAGGAGCATTATCATGAAATATTTAATTAATTTAACTATTTTTTTCATAAATATATATTTCCTAAATTTTCATAATATATGCCAATACGTAATAATTTGGACGTTTATCCATAGCAGTACCACTGCCCACGGAACTTACTGAACTAGCACTATGTTGATGTGAGTTATTATTATTACCAGTTGTAAAGCCATGATTGTGCTCCCCCCCTGAATTGCCTGTTGCTCCACCATGATCGTGAGAGCCTGTACTGGCTAGATTATTTGTGGTGTGAGCATTTGTACCATCATGAGACCACCCTTGATAGCCATTAGGGGCACCCCATCCATTCCAATCATCTTGCTTGGTAGCAATGTTCATGGAGTGAGAGTTATTTTGAATACCATGATTATGAGTTGCGTTTCCATTATCTGAACTACCTGAGTGGGAATGATTTGATGACTGGGTGCCTGAGCTAGCACTATGACCATGTTGAGGTAAAGAAATAGTCGTAGATGCAGCACCCCCGGTATTACCTATAGTATTGTAATCTGAAATGTTTGGATCGTAACCTACAATAAACTTTCCTCGTAAATCTGGCGTAGTTTTCCCATTAACTGTTTGACCATCACATAAGACCCAGCCAGCAGGAATTGATGAGATAGATCCACTCCATAAGGCAATACCATGTATTGGTATTGAATCTGACAGCACCCAATTTGCATCTCCGTTATAAATATACTCATCACCTTTTGTTGGGTTTGATGGATTAGGATGCGTATGTGTGGTTTCTGAATAAACCCCGGAATGGTTATGACTACTGGAACTAAAATAATCATGAAGCCATCCATAACTATTGGTCCATACTTGACCTGAAGAATTTAATTTCATCACATTTTGATCACTGTAATTTCGCCAAACAAATAAATCATTACCGTCATGACCAGATCCAAAAATAGTTAAACTATCATTATTAAATTTAAATCGTCCTTTTTGATCTGTAGAGTTTTGCCATGTATCAACAGTATTACCAATATAGTTGTGGGTGTGTACCGGATCTGAGTATGGATGATTATGATATCCTGGTGGTACCGACCAATTTCCTGTTCCATTTAAATAATAGGTATTATTTCCGTTGGTATGAGCATGAACAACATTAGATTTATCAGTATGCGTATGCGTATGCGTATGGCCTTGATATGCAAAATAATTTTCAAGATTTCCATATATTCTTGACCAAATCGTTCCATCATTTTTTAGTACTACTAAATCTGTAGCATCATTTTTTTCCCATAAAAATAATGTATCCGCACTCTTACCTGCTTTAAATTTTGTTTCAGCATTACTATTTAAATAAAGTCTCTCTTTTCCATCTGGAACCGAAACACTCCATTCATTAACAG
>Ga0255759_10004933_pt1 | contig 11464 bp, 11 predicted proteins | sample 101ome_20_FD_179959 | JGI IMG/M metagenome (GOLD analysis project Ga0255759, IMG submission 179959) | Coastal salt marsh microbial communities from the Groves Creek Marsh, Skidaway Island, Georgia - 101404AT metaG (version 2) | ecosystem: Environmental > Aquatic > Marine > Intertidal zone >...
ACCAAATAGATCGGTTTCACATTCTTCTTTGAAAGTTGTCTCAATTATACCAGATCGACCACCACCAATACCGCTTGCATATGATAATGCAATATCATGCGCATTACCTGATGAGTCTTGGTGAACTGCCATTAAACATGGTACCCCACCACCTTTTTGAAACTCTCCACGAACTGTGTGACCAGGGCCTTTAGGTGCGACCATAATCACATCTAATTCTTTTGATGGTTCAATAAGACCAAAATGTATAGTAAGACCATGAGCGAAAGCTATAGCCGTTCCTGGCTTAATATGATCACGGATATGATCTTTATAGATGTCAGGTTGTATTTCATCCGGCGCGCACATCATAATCATATCTGCCCAAGCGGCAAGTTTTGATACAGACATTACCTTTAAACCATTATCTTTTGCTTTTTTTGCAGAAGATGAACCCTCTCTTAATCCGATAGCAATTTCAGTTATTCCAGAGTCTTTAAGGTTTAGAGCATGAGCGTGCCCTTGACTACCAAATCCAATAATACCCACCTTTTTACTCTTTATTAGACCTAAGTCAGCGTCAGTATCGTAATAAACTCTCATATTAATTTCCCTATTTTTTTTATTATTAAAATTTCTATATTAATCTCTTATTCTAAAGACTTATAATGCATCTTTAACCAAAAGAAAATAAATTAAGTATTATCCGCTCCTCTTTTAAGCGCAGCAACACCGGTTCGTGAAACCTCTGTTAAACCCACGCTTGACATTAGATTAATGAAGCGATCGATTTCACGAGTTCTCCCTGTTATTTGAAAAATAAAGCTTTCTAAGCTTGCATCTACCGTTTGTGCATCAAATGCTTCTGCAAGTCGCAATGCCTCAAGTCTTTTATTGCCTGTTCCTTTAACCTTTATAAGAGCAAGCTCTCTCTCCAGAGCTCCGTATTGCCCATATTGCGCTGTCAAATCACTAACTCGGTGAACAGGAACTAATCTATCAACTTGAACCTTAATTTTTTCTATAACACTTGGTGATCCTGATGTAACAAGTGTTATACGAGATAATTGGTTCTTACTTTCTGTTTCTGAAACCGTTAGTGAGTCAATATTAAATCCACGCGCTGCGAATAGGCCAATGACCCTTGCAAGCACACCCGGTTCATCATCAACGATTATTGATAATGTATGCCTTTCTTCATTTTCACTGACTTTGACAATATCATAAGTTGAGGCAGGATTTTTTTCATTCATAATTCACACTCTTTATTTAGTTTATACCATTATTTTTCCGTCATCATCGATAGCATTTGACACTTGCTCATCTGTGACATTTTCACCAAGCAACATATCATTGTGAGCTTTGCCTGATGGTATCATCGGAAAACAATTTTCTAGATTTGCAACCTGACAATCCATAATTACTGGGCCTGGCGTCTCTATCATTTTTATGATTGCTTCATCGAGATCTTGTGGTTTTTTAACATGAATACCCGTAGCACCATATGCCTCAGCAAGCTTTACGAAATCAGGAAGTGAGTCAGAGTAACTTTCTGAAATTCTATTTCCATGAAGAAGTTGTTGCCATTGTCTTACCATACCCATGTAGCTATTATTTAAAATAAAAATTTTAGTATTTAACTTATACTGAACGGCTGTTGATAGTTCTTGAATATTCATCAAGATTGATGCATCCCCAGCAATATCTATTACCAAAGATTCTGGATGAGCAACTTGTACCCCATTTGCAGCAGGAAAACCATAACCCATTGTTCCAAGCCCACCAGATGTTAGCCACCTATTAGGTTCCTCAAATTTATAAAATTGAGCTGCCCACATTTGGTGCTGTCCTACTTCTGTTGTTATATAGGTATCTCTATCCTTTGTGAGCTCATATAATCGTTCAATTGCATATTGAGGCATTATAACATCAGAGTTTGCTTTATATTTAAGGCAATCAACTTTCTTCCATAGATCAATTTGAGACCACCACTTATCATAAGTAGGGAAATTTTGAATCTTACGGTCTTTTATAATTTTTAACGCCTCACTTAAAAATTTTTCACAATCTGTAAGAATAGCAAGATCTACATCAACATTTTTATTAACTGATGTTGCGTCAATATCAATATGGACTTTCTTGGAATTTGGTGAAAATTCATCTATTTTTCCGGTAATTCTATCATCAAACCTTGCACCCAAGCAAATCATCAAGTCACAGTCATGCATAGCCATGTTTGCTTCATATGTACCATGCATTCCTAGCATACCTAGCCAATTTTTTCCTGAGCCAGGATAGGCACCTAATCCCATAAGTGTTGATGTTATTGGAACATTAGTTGTTTTAATAAATTTATTTAATAATTTTGAAGCATTTGGTCCTGAATTGATCACACCACCACCAGTATACAGGATTGGTCTTTTTGATCTTTGGATCAATTCTATAACCTTACCAACTGCTTTATGATCTACCGTGGTAGGTGGGATATAAGTTTTATGAGTGATTTTTGATAAATTTTCGTAATCACCTTCGGCAAACTGAATATCTTTCGGAATATCAATCAATACTGGACCTGGTCTACCTGATCTTGCAACATAAAATGCTTCATGCATAATCCTCGGAAGATCCTTGATGTCTTTGACCAACCAATTATGCTTTGTACATGCCCTGGTAATACCAACTGTATCTGCTTCCTGAAATGCATCGCTTCCAATCAGATGTGTCGGCACCTGCCCACTAATACAAACTATTGGAATTGAGTCTAATAGAGCATCTGTTAGCCCAGTCACAGCATTTGTGGCTCCAGGACCCGATGTTACTATGAGAACTCCAACTTTTCCTGTTGAACGGGCATAACCCTCTGCCGCATGAGCAGCTCCTTGTTCATGCCTTACAAGAATATGCTTAACTTCTTCCTGCTGAAATATTGCATCATAGATTGGTAATACGGCACCACCCGGATAACCAAACACAGCATCAACACCTTGATCTGCAATTGCTTGAATTACTATTTCTGCTCCACTAATATTTTTTCCCATTGTACAAAAACCCAGTTATATATTTTCTTCATCTTCAAATAAACACTACTTAAAAAATAAAAAAGGGGCGTTTGCCCCTATCAAAGTATCACCATCAAGAGTCCGGATTGAACTCAGGTGATACACACGACGACCAGCAGATTATTGTTTAAGTAAATCATTATTTTTCCAAATTAAACATAATTAATATATTACAAAAAAAAAATTAATCAATTTTTTTGTTGCAGCTTAAAAAAAATATTGCGGTTCGTCAATCCACTCCCAATCCATCATTTTTTTTCTAGCCCAAGTCAATTGTCTTTTTACATATCTTTTTGTATCTGTAATAATTCTGTCATTGAGTATTTCAATAGAAATTTCATCCTCTAAGTAAGCAATTGTATCTTTGACACCTATTGCCTTCATGATAGGATATGAGTCCGATATTTTTTTACTACTCAATAGCTTTATTTCTTCATAAAGTTGATCATTCCCTATAATTTCTGAAGTCCTTTTTATTATATTGTCATCAATGACATTCCTAGGCGGACATAAATAGATCATCTTTGACATAGATTTATTTATGATCGGTTTACCTGGTGATAATTGCCAGTCTCTAATTGATTTTCCAGTGTCATCAAAAACTTCTAATGCACGTATAATTCTAGTGGTATCTGTTGAATTGATTGTGGCTGCAGACTTTGGGTCTAACTCTTTGAGTTTGTCAAATAATGCCTGAGTGCCCTTATGTTCTTTTATCTCCTCCCATTTTAATCTAGTTTTAGCACTAATCTCAGGTATCTCAGAAATCTCACCAAATAAACCTGCAAAATACAGTCCAGTTCCACCGACAATTACAGGGATCTTATTTATTCTAATTAAAAAATTTATAAGAGGTTCAATATCGCTAATCCATTCACCAACTGAATATCGAATTTTTGGATCAATATACCCGTAGAGAAAATGTGGAATAGTATCCATGTCTTTATTTGATGGTCTTGCTGTAATTAACGAAATTGTGTTATATATTTGCATAGAGTCAGCGTTAATAACAACTCCTCCGATTTTTTCTGCAATATCCAGTGCTAGTTTTGATTTACCAGAAGCTGTTGGACCTGATATAAGAATTGAGTTATAATTTGACATCTACCCTGTTCTCTTAACAAAAGAAAAAAATGAAAAAAGTACTCACCATTGTATCTAATGAAGATAATATAATATCAAATAATAGTTTTGAAGCAATTCAAGACTTAATGAACACAAAGACAAGAAATACATGGCTGAAAAAGGAGTTAGCGTGCGATCTTTACTTTGACGATACAACAGCAAAAATAGATGAAAACTTATCCAACTATCTTGATCAAAAACAATTTGATTGGGCTATTCAGGAAGATTTAAATAGAAATAAAAAACTTTTTTTATCTGACATGGATTCAACAATGATTAAACAGGAGTGCATCGATGAACTGGCTCATTATGCTGGTGTTCGAGAAGAGGTTAGTCTAATTACAGCAAAATCAATGAATGGTGAAATAAGTTTCACAGAAGCTTTCATGCAGAGAGTAAGTCTATTAGGGGGAATGGATATTAACGCACTAGATGAAGTTTACTTAAATATTGAGCTAAATAATGGAGCCGAGTTACTCCTAAAGAATCTTTCAAAGCAGAATATTTATACAGTTCTTGTATCAGGTGGTTTTACATACTTTACAGATAAATTATCAGAAAAACTGGGGTTTAAAGAAAACTATGCTAATAAGCTTGAAATTCTGAACAAAAAAATTACTGGAAGGGTTGTACCCCCAATTATAGATGGCAATGCAAAAAAAAATATCTTAGATCAAATTACTAAAAAGATGCAACTAAACAGGCATGATGTAGTTTCGGTTGGCGATGGCGCAAACGATGTTGAAATGATTAGTAATTCTGCATTAGGTGTTTCATACCATGGAAAGCATATATTAAGAAACAAAGCAAATGCACAGATTAATCATACAAATCTGACCAGTATATTATACTTTATCGGCCTCAGGGAGGCCGATATTATATATTAGTCATTGGTTACTTTTATAGGGAAAACTCTGATCATATTTTGACCTCGTACAGCTTTAATAAGCATCAGATCCCTATTAGCTCTACGATATTTTTCTATAATTCTTACAAATTGATCCACACTATATAAGTCTTGCTCATTTATAACATTTATAAGATCCCCTTCACGAAGACCGCGTTTAAAAGCATCTGATTGTTCATCAATTACTGTTACAACAAGTCCTTTTTGCTTATCGTTCAAATCATATCTTTGTGATAAATCGTCAGTGAGTGTGCTCAATGAGAATCCTAGATCTAAGCTTGTTGAGTTGTCTAAATCCACATCTGGTACATCATCAATTGATGCAACAAGGTTGGATTCATTAAGCCTATCAATGACGACATATTTTGTTACTGACTTATTATTTCTCCAAACTTCAACTTTTACCTTTTTCCCAATTTTTGTTTCAGCAACAATTCTAGGTAATTCTCTCATTGTAGTAATAGGTTGATTATCAAAATTAAGAATTACATCACCGGATTTTATGCCTGCAGGTTTGGCTGGACCACTGTCATCTACTGCCACAACTAGTGCACCCATTGTTTCGTTTAGTCCTAGGCTTTCTGCGATATCATCTGATACCTCTTGAATCCTAACCCCTAACCATCCGCGTCTTGTTTCACCATATTCAATAAGTTGATCAATAACAGAGATTGCTGTTTTTGAAGGTATTGCAAATCCTATTCCAACTGACCCTCCTGTGGTTGATATTATTGCAGAGTTTATACCGACAACTTCTCCATCAGCATTAAATAATGGACCACCACTATTACCTCTGTTAATGGCTGCATCTGTTTGGATAAAGTTATCGTATGGTCCGGATCTTATATCTCTATTTTTTGCTGATACAATACCTGCTGTTACAGTTCCTCCTAATCCAAAAGGGTTACCTATAGCCATAACCCATTCACCTACTTTCAAGTTATCTGAGTCACCAAATTCTAGAGCCAATAAATCTTGTTCTGGTTCTGGGTTGATTTTGAGCACAGCAAGGTCTGTTTTAGTATCTTTTCCTAATAACTCTGCTGACAATACAATTCCATTTGAAAATATAACATTTATTTCATCCGCATCCAAAATTACATGTGCATTTGTTAGGATAATTCCTTCTTCATCAATAACGAAGCCTGAGCCCAGAGAACTTGGTGCTTGCTGTTGTTGAGAGTTCTTATTTTTTTCATACCAATCCTTAAAAACATCTGGGATTTCATTTGGATCTAATCCCTGAAACATTTCGTTATTTTCAATTTTTTGTGTTGTTGAAATATTTACAACTGAATCAGCATACTTACTAGCTATCTCAGAGAAGTCTGGATAAGCTTTTACATCGACTGGCAATATTAATAAAAAAGTGAATATAAGTATGTAAAGAAATGAATTGTTTTTTATATACATGGCAGAATTAACCCTTTCAGATAAATTTTTATAGCTAACAAATATTAAAAAATTTTGTCAAAATTATGTTCACACTATCCAAATTAATAAAACACCAATAGATACCATTACCAAACCGAATATTCTGAGATTATTGGTGTCCATAGACATTACTGTAGATAACATTTTCTTAGTTTGTTCAGGGAATAATGCGTACATCGCTCCTTCAAACAATAAGAAAATGGCAATTGCCAGAATGAATACATCCATTATTTATTTGAACCAAGTGGATCTTTAAAATAATTAAAGAAATCTGTATCAGGTGATATGACTAATCTTGTGTCACCAGATTTTAAACTTTCTTCATAAGCGACCATTGATCTATAAAATTTAAAAAACTCTGGATCTTGACCATAAGATTCAGCATAAATTTTATTTCTTCCTGCATCGCCTTCACCACGTGTAATTTCAGATATTTTGTTCGCTTCAGCGATAATAATCTTGGCCTCTTTATCAGCTTTAGATGTTATAATTTTGGCTTGCTCTTGTCCTCTGGCCCTTATGTCATTCGCTTCTTTTGTTCTAGCTGTTTGCATACGCATATAAACGGCTTGACTGTTGGCCTCAGGTAAATCTGCACGCCTTATTTTTACATCTACAATTGACATACCAAGTGCCGCTGCTTCCTTATTCACCTGTTCAGTAATTCTCTTCATAAGCTCAGGACGTTTGTCTCTAACGATTTCTTCGAAGGATGACTCTCCAAGTACTCTACGAACTGCAGAGTTGAGTATCTGAGAAAGTCTCGCATTGGCTCTAGCTGATGTCTGAACAGATTGGTAATATTTCAACGCATCAGTTATTTTATATCTTGAATATGCATCAACAACTAATCTTTTCTGATCAGATGCAATTACCTCTTGTGATTCAGAGTCAAGATCTAAAATCCTCTTGTCTATATATACAGCATCATCTGCGATAGGCATCTTAAAGTGTAATCCAGGTTCAGTTACAATTCTAATAGCTTCACCAAATCTAAGGATTAATGCCTGTTGTGTTTGATGCACTGTAAAAGCAGCACTAAATAATACTACAGCAGAGGCAATTATTAGAACAATTAGTCCAGTGAGTCCGATTTTTTTAATCATTGATTTACCCCATTATCTTGTTTCTTTTGTAATTGATCCAAAGGTAAATATGGTACAACATTTGAATTCTCACCGCTTTGATCGATAATTATTTTATCCATTCCTCCATAAACTCTCTCAATAGTTTCAAGGTACATACGACCTCTTGTAACTTCGGGAGCTTTTTTGTACTCTTCATAGATTGAATCAAATCGTGAAGCTTGCCCTTCTGCGTCTGCTATGACTGAATTTTTGTATGCTTCAGCAGCTTCTACTAATTGAGCAGCCTCCCCCCTTGCAGCTGGAATAATTCTGTTTGAATAGGCTTCGGCTTCGTTTCTTAATCTTTCCTGATCAGCACGTGCGGCTTGAACATCTCTGAATGCATCAATAACTGCAGCAGGTGGATCTACTTTTTGAAGTTGAACACGTCTTACCAGAATCCCAGCGCCATATTCATCGAGTGTTTTTTGCATTAGATCACGAACAGCTGATTCATTTCTCTCTCTTCCCTCTGTGAGAATTTGTTCAAGATCAGAACTACCAACAATTTCTCTCATTGCACTCTCTGCAACAGCCTTGACAGTAGATTCTTGGTTTTCAATATTAAACAGATAATCTGCTGCATCGTTGATTACCCATTGAACCGAAAAGTCAACATCTACAATATTTTCATCCCCTGTTAGCATCAGACTTTCTTCGGGTACATCTCTGCCAACTGCTCCACGGCCGATTGAAGCTTGACTCGAAGTTCTTATTCCAACTTCTACTTGATTCTCTCTTGTAACTTTTGGTTTGACAACAGTTTCAATTGGGAAAGGCAGATGATAATGAAGTCCATCTGGTGTTGATCGTATGTATTCACCAAAACGGAGCACAATACCTTGTTCATCAGGCTGAACTCTATATACACCTGTGGCACCCCATATTGCTAAAGCAATTAATATGATCAGTACCCAGTTTTTCTTACTCACTTTGCCGTCGGGTGATTTTGGGGAAAATCTGCCGAAGCTATTTTTTAAATTCGTGATTAATTTATCTAAATCATTGTTATCAAAATTACCACCGCTAGGTCCTCTACCCCATGGACCATTATTATTATTGTTGTCCCATGACATTAATATACACCCTCATGAATTATTATAGGTCACACTATTATAAGATAGTGACGCTGTAAATTAATTTAAAGTCTTTCAACAAAAATAGATCTAAATAAATACATCTATTTTTTTTTATATATAACAAAAGAAAATGGAATCTTATCATTTTCAGAATCATGCAAATCTCTGCCAACCTCAATCCAATCATTATCACTCAGTTCATCGAAGAAAACATCTCCTGCATACTCTGCGTGAACCTCTGTAATATAAATCTTATTTACAAATTCCATCGATTGCTTAAAAATTTGAGCTCCACCAATAATAAAAATTTCTTCTTGTTCCGTATCCTGTGTCTTAAAATAATTTTTTGCTTCTGTAATCGCAGCCTCTAAATTATTTACTACCACACACTCCTCGATTGTTAGATCAGTGTTTTTTGTGATGATTATATTCAATCTTCCTGGTAATGGCTTACCGATTGAATCGAATGTCTTTCTTCCCATAATAATAGGTTTGCCAATAGTTATTGCTTTAAAGTACTTGAGGTCATCAGGGATATGCCAAGGTAATTGACCATCTATGCCAATAACTCTATTTGAGGAATGTGCAACAATGAGCGAAATTAACATTATACAGCAACTTTTGCTTTTATGTGAGGATGTGGCTCATAATCGATTATTTTGATATCTTCATATTGGAAATCAAATAAGTTATTTACACTATTATTTAGTTCTATCTTTGGTAAATTCATCGGTTTTCTTTGGAGTTGCATTTTAACTTGCTCAATATGGTTTGTGTATATATGGGCATCACCAAAAGTATGAACAAAATCACCGACCTTTAAATTGGATACATGTGCGATCATGTGCGTTAAAAGCGCATAAGATGCAATGTTAAATGGTACACCCAGGAATACATCCGCTGACCTCTGATATAAGTGGCAACTCAGCTTATTGTTTGATACATAGAACTGAAATAAACAATGACATGGCGGAAGTGCCATGTTTTCTACATCGCTAACATTCCATGCAGATATAATATGACGCCTTGAGTCTGGATTTTTTTTAATGTTTACCAATAAATTTGAAATTTGATCAATTGTATCATTGTTAGGTGTTGACCATGAACGCCATTGTTTACCGTAGACAGGTCCTAAATCTCCATTGTTGTCTGCCCATTCGTTCCAGATCGATACACCATTATCATTTAGGTATCTGATATTAGTATCTCCAGATAAAAACCAAAGTAATTCATAGACTATTGACCTTATATGTATCTTTTTCGTTGTTACCAATGGGAATCCTTTTGATAAATCAAAACGCATCTGGTAACCAAATATCGATAACGTGCCAGTACCTGTTCTATCGTTTTTACTCTCGCCGTTTTGTAAAATGTGGTCTAAAAGTTCTAAATATTCAATCATCGGTAAATTATGACTGATTCATTGCACTATATGAAGTGAGAAATAATTTTATTATAAACTTTCTTTAGATATTAATTAGCATTATTATAGTAGAGCTTTCGAGCTATGGTAATAAATTGGCGTCAAAATAAACTTATCGGACCCGGGGGCGGTACCCGGCGCCTCCACCAATAAAATTATGGGGGCGAAATAGGATCGACGAGAGCGTAAAAGGCTACCTTTTACTCGGCATAGTACCACCGTTATCGGGCTAAACTTATAGTTGCAAATGACAACTATGCTCCGGTCGCAGTAGCTGCATAGTCAGCTTGAGCACCGAAACTTAAGCCCTTGTCTCTAGCAAGCCAAGGCGGGGTGTGGGGGCACCTGGCAACAGAACGCCCCTTTTTTTATCCCCATCAAATCATTACCTCTAAGTTATTCAGTAATAATCAATCAAGAGTTTTTATTAATCTTTTCTCTGATTAAGAAAAATATATGATTTAAATCTAAGAATTTTTGTTTAATAATTAAAAGAAATTTGATGGGTGTTATGTATGAATTCTGATTTGATTGGGTATAATAAATTAATGAATAAAGCGATGATAAACGTTATCATTGATGTGCTATCATTTATCAAAGCCAGCAATCATATTCCTGGAGAACATCATCTTTACATTTCATTCACTACTAAACATAAAGGTGTGATTATACCAGAACAATTAAAAGAAAAATTTCCAGATAAAATGACTATAGTTTTACAACATCAATTTCAAGACCTCGAAATAAAAGAAAGCTATTTTTCAGTAACTCTTCATTTTGACAATATACCTGAAAAAATTACAATTCCATATGATGCAATTACAAGCTTCTATGACCCATCTGTAAATTTTGGAATTGATTTTCTTGCACAAAGTGACTCAATTACAGATACAAAAATTAAAGATGAGGCAGAGAATATAATTTTAGATAATAGAGATACATCATCTAAACAACAAAATATTAAACTTGAAGAGAAAAAATCAGCAGACGTTGTTTCTTTAAGTGAATTTAAAAAATAACATTAGTTAGAGGAAAACATGAATAAAAGAATAGAAACAGATACCTTTGGTGAAATTGAAGTTGATAGTAATAAGTATTGGGGAGCGCAATCACAAAGGTCCATCCAAAACTTTAAAATTGGCTGGGAAAAGCAACCAAGTTCAATAATAAAAGCTCTGGGTGTAGTAAAAGCTGCAGCTGCAAAAGTAAACATGGATTATGGTAAATTAGACAAAAATATAGGTCAAAATATCATAAAAGCAGCTCAGGAAGTTATAGATGGCAAACTAAACGATCACTTTCCACTTGTTGTCTGGCAAACTGGATCAGGT
>Ga0255759_10004945_pt1 | contig 11449 bp, 11 predicted proteins | sample 101ome_20_FD_179959 | JGI IMG/M metagenome (GOLD analysis project Ga0255759, IMG submission 179959) | Coastal salt marsh microbial communities from the Groves Creek Marsh, Skidaway Island, Georgia - 101404AT metaG (version 2) | ecosystem: Environmental > Aquatic > Marine > Intertidal zone >...
TTATTCTCGCTGCAGGCTCTTATTCTCGCTCATAAGCGGCTGTAGTTGTGCCGCAGGGCGAGCTCAGTTCCCCGGGTTTGCAGGCCTCTGTTCTTGTCGCTCTGGTATCACGTAATCGGGCTGGCTGAAATCGAGCTTTTCGTTGATTTTTGACACCGAGATAATTCTGCCGCTGCCACCTCGGGTTTCCAGTTGATAACGCCCTTGCGCCGTCTGAATCGTGCCAAAAGTCTGGGACTGACCCACCGTAAAGATGAAGCGCTGGCGCTGTTCAGGCGATCCAAGAAAGCCGGTCAGAACCCGGTTGCCGGCACCGGTTGTCACGACTTCCTGTACCGGGCCTTCGTAGCGCTGACCTTCCTGCGGAACGAAGAGCCTGACAACATCACCCTCAGCAAAACCGCCAAGGTCGACCAGCGTTATCTCGATTCCCTGGTCGCCTTCCCTGGCTGGCACCTCAGCCGCTGTCAGGGTAAGGCCTGCTGCGGGGCCCGGAGCGGCGGCGGGGTCTTTCTCGGCGGACGGCAGTGCAGCCTCTTTTCTATCTGACTCACCTGGCTCAGCCAATCCATCCGGCTGCTGCAGCATGGGCAGCAGGACGATAAAAGCCCCCAGTGCTGCCGCAAACAGGAGGCACCCGCCTAACTGTGTCCGGGTCATCTTGATACCCCGCTACCGACCCTTGAATTCAGGTGCTCTGCGGGTCGCAAAGGCAGTCACGCCTTCCTTGAAGTCTTCCGATTTGAACAGGTTCATCACCGACATCAGAACGTGATGGGAGTGCGACTCGAAATCCTGGGTCAGGCCATGGCGGAACAGGCGCTTCATCTCCTGGATCGCCAGCGGTGCATTAGCGGCAATCTTCTCTGCCCAGGCCGTTACAGTGGCTTCAAATTCGTCCGCCGGAACAACCTTGTTGACCAGTCCATAATCCTCCGCAGCTTCTCCATTCAGATTATCTCCCAGCATCGAAACCTCACAGGCCTTGGCCCAGCCCAGCAGCCGCGGCAGGTACCAGGTACCACCACTTTCAGGCACGACGCCCATACGGGCAAAGCCTGGCATGAGCATGGCGGCGTCAGACATCAGGCGAATATCTGCACCCAGGGCCAGATCGAGCCCATAACCGGCAGCGGGTCCGTTGATCGCCGCAATGACCGGCGTATCCATGCGCTGCATGGTGACGGTGCAGATCTCGCGGGTGGAATAGTGGCGTGCACCGGCACTGGCGAGCCCTGATCCGCCAATGCCTTCGCCTGCCGCCGCCTGTTTTAGGTCGAGGCCGGTACAGAAACCACGCCCGGCACCGGTGATGACAAGGACCCGCACGCCATTATTATCATCGGCTTTTTTCAGTTCGTCGTTCAGCTGCGCCAGCATCTCCCCTGTGATTGCATTCATGACCTCCGGCCTGTTCAGCGTGAGCCAGCGCACCGCACCCCTGTCTTCAATGACAACTTCAGTCATCGTCTCCCCTTCCTCATATCGTTAGTTAGTGGTTAGTTGCCTTTGCCGGCAGAAAGTACATGACGATAGTGCCTGGCAGCAACAGCAACGCAAAAATCTGGAATGCCGCATCATAGGACTGTGTCAGGTCGAATATCCAGCCCGATAGAATCGAGCCAAAGCTGCCAATCATCAAGAAAAGGTTGACGAGTCCCAACACGCGGCCAAAGGAGAGCGTCCCAAAGCGACTCGAATACATGATGCCCATCATCGGCATCACGCCGCCCGTGGCAAACCCCTGAAGACTCGCTGCCAGGAACAGCGCCGGACGACCGGGGCTACCCTCGTAGAAATACATTGAGACCAGGAGCAGGCCTGCCATCAACCAGTAAAGCTTTCGGTGATCAACCCGGTCACCCAGGCTGCCGAAAAACAGCTTGCCAACAATCATGGCCCCCGACGTGATAGCAATCAGCTGCGCCGCAACCGCCTGGCCATAGCCAAGGTCCGACATGTAGGCGCCCAGGTTGAATTGAGTCCCGCCGAACGCCGCGTTGATAGGTATCAGCGCCAGCACTGGTATCCAGAAAGCCCACGATTCAAGAATCTGTCTCGTCGTCCAGGTTTTCATCTCAACACCTGAGGTCTCTGAAGCCTGCAGGCGCAGGATCGGCGGATCGTGTCGCAGCACGAGATAGTTGAGAGGCACCAGAAGTATCAGCGACAGCATGGCTAGAACCAGGTAAGCACCCTGCCAGCCTTGCTCAACAATCAACCAGGCGGTCACAAGCGGTACTGAGAGGCCGCCAAGAGAGGTACCCATTGAAGACACGCCGATCGCCAGACCGCGTTTCTCGATGAACCACTTACTCACCATGGTTTGCGATGCCAGCGTGCCTGTCAGGATCATCCCGACCGGCAGCAAGGTGACATGCAGCGCCACAATCTGCCAGAACTCCGTGGCCAGCGACAGCAAGAATAAACCCAGGGACATCGTGAGGGCACCACTCAACACCAGCAGGCGCATGGCAAATTGATCCATGTACCGGCCCAGCACAGGGCTGAGCAGTCCGGTGACGATCTGGAATGACAGGATCGCCAGCATGACTTTGCTACGCGAGACCTCGAACTCATCCAGCCAGGGTACGACGAACAAGGCAAAGCTGTAGACGAGTACACCCAGCGCCAGCGCTTGGTTAACCAGGGTCAGCGCGACAATGTACCAGCGATAGTGGGGAGATGGGCTCAAACTGCGAGTTGACCCTTGGGCCTGGGTTAGTTACAGCTCCATGATAAAGGATAAGCGAGCGTTCAGTGGTTCCCCGGTGGTGATATTGTTATTGCTGTGAGCGTCCGGGAAATATTCTTCGTCTGTCACATTTTCAATGTTGAGTTGCAGGCGAACCCGCTCGGTCAGCTGATAGAAAGCCGCCGCATCAACCCGGGTGAAATCCGGTACTTCGACGGCATTATCTTCCCGGACAAAGAAGGAATCCTGGTAACTAAGGCCAATGCCAAGACTCAGTCTTTCTGTCACCTGAAAGTTGTTCCAGAGCGAAAACATACGGTCAGGGGTCTGGCGGGTCACGTTACCATCACTACCGCGACGATCAGCACGGTCTACCTTGCCATCAAGATCAGCGTATCCGGCGATGATTGACCAGTTGTCAGTGATTCGGCCCGACAGCTGCAGCTCCCAGCCGTCAATCTCAGAGCCCTCAATCACAATCAGTTGTGCCGGATCCTCAGGGTCGACGGAAGTGTAACTTTCGCGCTGCAGGCTAAAGGCAGAAAAGGTCAGGCTGAGGTCAGAGCGGAAATCCCATTTCAAACCGACTTCCCGGTTTTCAAAGAACTGGGGACGTGTACTCTCGGCATCCAGGTTTAGCGTAAGAAACTGCTCCCCGGAACGCGGCAGGAAGGTCTCACTGTAGCTGGCATAAACCGACACATTCTCAACCGGTTTGTAGATCAGACCGAGGCGCGGTGTAACCTCGCTGTCTTCGCGTTCAAATCGACCGTCACTGGCATCACCGTCGTACTGTTCAATTAGGTCAAGGACGTCGATATCGAACTCGTCATAGCGGACACCGAGAAGCAGCATGAACTCATCGGTCAGCGCCATCTGGTTCTGGAAATAAACGGAAGTAAAGTCCACTTCTGATTCACGGTCGCGGACCGGTTTCGTGAAAGCAAAGGCAGGGATGACCAGCGGGTCAACGAAAGGGACGTTTAGCTGATCGTCCCCGTTCAGCGCGAAGACATTGTCCTGGCGCGCATTCTCGGTCTGCTGATAGCCAAGCTCGAGGCCAAACAGCATCGTGTGCTCGATGCTGCCGGTCCTGAACTCACCTACCAGGTTTGCCTGCAAGATCAGGTTCTCCCGATTTGTTGTGTCTAAGTAACCGTCAAGCTCCACCTCGGGGAATGCCCCGCCTGTCAGCAAGACTGATTCACTCGGGTAGAGGTTTTGATAGCGTTTGTCATAGTCAGCGTACTGAAAGGTCACGTTACCTCGCAGCTGGTCCGAAAATGTGTGATCCAGTCGCGCTCGCAGCAGATGGGCTTCAAGCGTAGTCAGGTTTTCATCTGCCGAGCCAAAAAAAGTCTCTTCATAATTCTCAAGCGGCTCGTTGACAGCATCCGCAATGGCCACCGAGGGCACGCCGCGGTCAACCGTGCGGTCATCATCAACATATTCGTAGGAAACCAACGCCGTGGTGGCACCACTGAAACGAAACGTGAGCGTGGGATTAATCGCGTAGCTCTCGCCCTCATAGAAATCACGGTGATTACCGAGTTCCTGGTAATACGCATTCAGTCGCAGCGCAATGTCATCAGCCAGCTCGACGTTAGTGTCAACGCCCAGAGAATAGGCCTCGAAGGTATCGAAGCTGGCATTCAACTGGGTGAAGCTCTCTCCCAGTTCAGCCTTTTTTTGCACCCGATTGACAATGCCACCACCACCGCCGCGGCCGAACAGCAGCGCATTGGGGCCACGCAATACTTCAATCTGCTGGGCGTTGTAGAGCGGACGGTAATACTGCACATCGTCACGCATGCCATCGACGAAAAAGTCAGCTGTCGTCTGGATACCGCGAATAATAATCGAGTCACGGTGCCCTTCACCCTGGCTTACTGACAGCCCGGGCGTATATCGGACCACATCACCCAGGTTCTGGAATGCCTGCTTCTCCATCTGCTCCGCTGTCAGGATTGTCAGGCTCTGGGGTACATCGAGGATGGGCGTCGGCGTTTTGACAGAGTTCACTTTGTCGATCGACAGGTACTTGCCCTCAACAACAATTTCTTCCAGCGGCATCTCGTCTGCCAGCACAACACCGGACAGACTAAGGTCAAGTGCTAAGGCCAGCGCCAGTGCAAAAGCGATAAGGTTGGTTTGATTCCCTGAACCCATAAAACCCCCAAGGAACAAAAAACGTGAATAATAAACTTAATGAGAATGATTCGCAATTACATCTAATACGCTTTTTGCCGCTGAAATAGAGCCCTGGTCTCGTGCTGCGACCCGCACGCAGGCCACTCAATTCTTGCGCTGCAACAGGCACCTAAATATATTACCGCTTCCTCCTTGGGACAGGCCTGAACATGTCTATTAAAGTCATTGGTGCGGGATTCGGCCGCACCGGTACCCTCTCGCTCAAGGCAGCCCTTGAGCAGCTAGGCTTCGACAAGTGCTATCACATGATGGAGGTGATGCAGAACCCTTCGCATCGGGCAGCCTGGCTGGCTGGACACCGCGGCGAAGCAGTAGACTGGGACACCCTGTTCGAAGGTTACGCGGCCACCGTTGACTGGCCCTCCTGTAATCTCTGGCGGCAACAGCTGGCGCATTACCCGGATGCTAAAGTGATCCTGTCCCTGCGGGATCCGGAGGCCTGGTATGCCAGTGTCATGAATACGATCTACCGCTCATCGAAAGCGGCGAAGGACGCTGAAGATCCAGCCACTCAGACACATGGCCGATGGGCTTTCGAGATTATCTGGGACCGCCTGTTTGATGGTCGTATGGACGACAAGGATCATGTCATCGACGTTTTCAACCAACACAACCAGGCCGTCATCGACGAGCTGCCTCCTGAAAAGCTGCTGGTGTTTGATGCGAAGATGGGCTGGGATCCACTCTGCAAGTTTCTCTCTGTGCCGGCACCTGAGACAGACTACCCGCGGACGAACACCACCGAGCAGTTCCAGGCAATCTGGAAAAAACGCTCGGGCTGAAACCGTCCCCACAAACCCGGTGTGATCAGGCCGCAGCTTCTTCCATCGGCGACTTCGCCGCGACAGCGACTGGCGGGTTGCTGAACTGCAAAGCGCCGTCCTCTAGCGGTGCATGCCGCACCATCTTTTTGTCTGCCGCAAAGTCCTGCGTATTGCGCCAGGGGCCTTCGCCCTGCTTCGGGAAGAGATGCATTGAGCGCATCATGTAACCTGCGGGAAAATCCGTGATCCAGGGCCGTGGTTCCATGCCGGCGTCTTCTTCGCGCAGGGTTGGCGTGACAATCTTAGCGCCATTCTCATCCATGTGATTAAGCAGACGACAGATATACTCGGATGTCAGGTCAGCGCGCAGCGTCCAGGAGGCATTAATATAGCCGAACGTCTGCGCCATGTTGGGAATACCCGAATACATCATGCCTTTGTAGGTGAAGGCTTGTGACACATCGACCGCCTTACCATCAACGACAAAATAGACTCCCGACAACACATTCAGCTTCAGACCTGTTGCAGTCACAATAACATCAGCCGGAAGCACCTCGCCGGATTCCAGCCGCAGCCCATCATCGACGAAGGTATCGATGTGCTCGGTCCTGACCTCGACATCACCGCGCTTGATCGCCCTGTAGAGGTCCGCATCCGGAATCAGGCAGAGACGCTGGTCCCAGGGGTTGTAACTGGGGGTAAAATGCTTCGCCACGTAGTCATCGTCAAACCACTTCTTCAGCTCATTCAGCAGACGGTTCTTGATCATGCCCGGCGCAAAGCGAGTGCGGCGATAAAAGTATCCCTGCAACTGGGTGTTCTTGAATCGAGTCAACGCATAGGCCCACTTTTCGGGCAGGATGCGCCGCAGGAAATTAGCAATCTTGTCTTCAGCCGGCCGGGACACCACGTAGGTTGGCGTCCGCTGCACCATGGTGACATGGGCACCGCGCTCAGCCATGGCAGGTACGACCGTCATCGCCGTAGCGCCACTGCCAATCACAACAACACGCTTACCTTCGTATGACATGTCTTCCGGCCAGAACTGCGGATGCACAATCTCACCCTTGAAGTCTTCCATGTTGGTGAACCCGGCGTCATGCGGCTCATCGTAGTTATAGTAACCGCCACACATCGAGACAAAGCCGCCACTCAGCTGCTTTTCAGCCCCATCAGCAGTAACCACTGACACCACCCAGCTCGCCTCCGCTGATGACCACTCTGCCTTCGTCACCTTGTGCCCCAGCTGAATATGGTTGCGCAGATCAAACTCATCTGCTGCCTCATTGACATATTTTAGAATCGCCGGGCCGTCTGCGATGGCCTTGGCCTCAGTCCAGGGCTTGAAGGAAAAGCCGAGTGTATGCATGTCGCTGTCAGAACGGATACCGGGGTAACGAAATAGATCCCAAGTGCCGCCAATGGCCTCACGGCCTTCGAGAATCGTGAAAGTCTTGCCGGGGCAGTTTTTCTGCAGGTGAACGGCCATGCTGACCCCGGAGATACCGGCGCCAATGATGATCACGTCGTAATGTTCCATCTTGTCCAACTCGAACACCTCTCTTCAAAGGGCATTTATTTTCTCAGTTTGGCCGATGACATGAAAACCCCTGACATGGTGCTGCATCATTCAGGTTGATCGACAAGCCGGGGTGCTTCGCGGCCACCCGTTCATGTACGATTGGGCTGACCAAGCAACAAAATGGAAGGGAAACCTATGAAGGTAGGACTGGCATTTGGCAGCAGCATCGCCATTGATGGCGATCAATCACTCAAACTTTGTAAGGCAGCCGAGACGGCGGGCTTTGAATCCATCTGGTGCGGCGAGCACGTCATCATGCCCGACACCATCGACTCCGCATACCCTTACACGCCCGACGGCAAGATACCCGCAGAGCCAGAGACCCCTATCCCGGATCCCCTGGTCTGGCTTGGCTTTGCCGCTGCCGCAGCGCCCAGCCTGCGACTTGGCACCTGCATCCTCATCGTGCCGCAGCGTAACCCGCTCATCCTCGCCAAAGAGCTGGCGACACTGGATCAGCTCTCAGGGGGACGAGTCGAACTTGGCCTGGGCGTCGGCTGGATGAAAGAAGAGTTTGAGGCCCTGGGCGTTCCCTGGGAACGCCGCGGCGCCCGTAATGATGAATACATAGAAGCCATGCGCAAACTCTGGGCGGGTCCACATGCGGAATTCCACGGCGACTTCGTCGACTTCCAACCAGTTACCTGCAGTCCACGCCCAGTCAACGGCAATATCCCGGTAATTGTCGGCGGTGACTCAGAGGCTGCACTGAACAGGGCAGTCAAACTCGCGGATGGTTATTTCCCCGGCGAAGGTGACAATGCAAGGTTGGCGAAACTGCTGGAGCGCCTGCACAACAAGGCCGAGGAGAAAGGTCGCGACCCCGCCAGCATTGAGATTAATACGATGTTTGGCGTGCAGATGATGGACCCGGTAAACGGTGTCGAGCAAATGAATGCGCTGGGTGTGGACCGCATCATGGTCCCGGCATTCTTTTTCGCGGGGCCCGACGGCCTCGACAAGCTGGCTGAATTCGGCGAAAACGTCATCCCTCTGGCAAACGCCTGACAAGTCAGGCGCTGTAACTGCCCGGCGTCAGTCGGGCAGTCAGTCAGCTTCCAGCGTGGCAACGTCCTCTTTTGCAGCGATACCGTAGCCCAGGTCCTTGATGATCCCATCGCCGACGCTGTAAATCCAGCCGTGGACATCGACCTCACCACCCTGATCCCAGGTGTCCTGCAATACACTGGTGCTGCAGACTGATTTCACCTGGCGTCTGACATTGTATTCACAGAGTTTCGCCAGCGCGTCTGACTCCTCGAGCTGGGAGAGTTCCGCCTGGTGATCCGACCAGAGCTTTCGGATACCCGAAATCCAGGCCCCGATGACACCATCAGCACTGTTATTCATGGCAGCCTTCACACCGGCACAGCCATAATGGCCGCAGACGATAATGTGGCGCACCTTGATTACGCGAACGGCAAATTCGATGACTGACATGCAGTTGATATCCGTCTGCATGACCACATTGGCGACATTGCGGTGAACAAAGACTTCACCCGGCAGCAGACCGGTGATCTGATTAGCCGGGACCCGGCTGTCAGAACAACCAATCCAGAGGTATTTCGGCGCCTGCTGATTGGCCAGCCGAGCGAAAAACTCAGGATCTTCTTTTTTCATTGCGGCCGCCCAGGCCTTGTTCTGGTCAAGCAGCTTTTGAATTTCGTCAGTCATGGCGCTTCCTCATCGGACGGCGCGTAGAATAACATCGAATACAGAAATAAAAAGAAACTGCACCCTCGGAACAAGGAAACCGCATGTCCAGACTCATCTCCCTGACTCAGCTGGCACTCTTGCTCACACTGGTCGGTTGTACTGACCCATTGATTTCCGTGCCCGGCGGCAAACTGAATGGCGAGCCGACCGCTGCTCCGGCCAGCTGGAGCAGCGTGCCCGACGTGATTCAGCTCGAAACCCGCCCGGATGATCCTTACTCAGTCAATATCTGGGCCCTGGTGGAATCAGGCAACCTGTACCTGGCAACCGAAAATGCCAGGTGGCTCGCCCATATCAAGGCGGACGACCGTGTCCGGGTCCGCATTGACGGAATGCTCTATGCCCTGCGGGCAGAGCAAGTGACGGAAGTCGAGGAGATGAATAGACTCGCCGCCGCGTATAGAGAGAAATATGACTACGAGATCGAAAGTACTTCGTTCGCCTCAGCCAATGCCTTTCGGCTGGTCGCCCGATGACGATCCACCGTCCTCTGAATCGGTTGGGCCGGCATGCTGATCGCGCTCACGATACGTTCAGGCGCTGGCCCGATAAAAGCAATGATGCCGGGCCCTCACCCCCGCCCCATGGCATAAAACTCATCGTTGGGCCGCATTGACGTAAAGTTCGCCATGCGGTTGGAGAGCGCGAAAAACGAGGTAATCCCAGCGATATCCCAGATATCCTCATCGTCAAAGCCGTGGTCGTGCAACAGCGCAAAGTCAGTATCGTCAATCGCGCGGGCATCCCGGGAGACTTTCAGCGCAAAATCCAGCATGGCGCGCTGCCTCGGAGAAATGTCCGCCTTCCGGTGGTTCACCGCCACCTGGTCAGCGATCAGAGGATCCCTGGCGCGAATCCGCAAGATGGCACCGTGGGCGATAACGCAATACTGGCAGTCGTTATCACCCGAGGTTGCAACGACGATCATCTCCCGCTCGGCTTTTGACAGACCGCTATCCTTCTCCATGAGGGCATCGTGGTAGGCCATGAAAGCCCGAAATTCTTCCGGCCGATGCGCCAGCGTCAGGAATACATTCGGAATGAACCCCGTTTTCTCCTGCACGGTCAGCATCAGGCTCCTGATGTCTTCCGGTAAATCATCGAGCGCGGGAATCGGGTATCGGCTGATGGTTTTTTCGGTCATGGCTTCGTCCTGCAAAGTGGAGTCGCCATCGTAGCGAGACCTCGGCGCAGCGACAACCACAGCACATTGCCCTTGAGCGGTCTGACCAAGTCTCCCAATGAAAAAGTATAAATCGAAGCCGGCGCAGAGCGCGTCAGGCTGGCTGGATTCGCAGTATTTCACTCCGCCGGTGCAGGATCTCACAGGCGATCAGCGTGACAGCCACGATCGCCAGCATCACAGCGCAGAAAAAAATCGCGCTGCTGGTTTCACCGGTCCATTCAACAATCTTACTGCTGACGAAAGGTGCAATAGTGGAACCCAGACCGCTCATGAGCTGCAGGTAAACCACATTTTTGTGTGACGGCTGTTCCATGAATGACAACCCGAAAGCGACATAAGAGTTGTAGGTCGCCGATACCGAGATCCCATAACCGTAACCCAGCAACAGCACTACCGTGGTCGAGTTCACCGCTGTCATGGCGAAGACCGAGACCAGCGAGATCAACACAAACGTGTAGAGCAGGTACTTCACCTCGAACCGCGTCGCGGCCCAGGTACCGAAGATAGAGCCCACGAAAGCGGCAAGAAAAACGTTTGCCATAAACTGACCACCGGCCTCAGGGCCAGTGCCGAAATTTTGCTGAATGAACTGAGGCGCCCAGACGAAAATGGCGATCTTGGCTGTCATGAACAGCAGCAAACTGAAGCCAACAAGGATGATACCTGTGTTCCAGCTGCCAACACCGCCGCCCAGCCCCTCTTCTTCTACCTCAACAACAGGCGTGAAATCGGACGTCACAGCCAAGAGGACAACAATACCCATGAGCACCGTCACGATCAGGTAGACCGATGACCAGCCAAAGTGATTGACCACGAACCAGGTGGCGAACGCCGAGAACATAATACCGCCACCGTTGAACATGGCATCCTGTGCCACCATGATCGACTGCCGGCGTCGACCCAGCCACTGCTGTGTGATGACAGTCACGCCGCCGCACCCTACCACCGCCATGAGCGTCCCGATCACCGCCAGCAGCACCGGTACTAACCAATAGCTGCTGTAAAAGTGCAGGAGCAGGATAGAGACCAGCGCGATGAGGTAACTCCAGGTGATGACCGTCTTGATGGAGCCATGATCGTAAATGAAGAAGGCGACGATACCACCGACGAAGACGCCACCGGCCAGCCAGGAAAACTGCGAGGCAACCTCAGTGATGGGTACGCCGAAGTGATTCGCTGCCGGCTCGGTCAGCAATCCGATGGTTGTGACAAAACCCGCCATGATCAGCGTCGCCAACAGCGGGATAAACATCAACCTGATTTGATTCAAACTCATACTGTCAGGTTAGCAAAAA
>Ga0255759_10004950_pt1 | contig 11443 bp, 19 predicted proteins | sample 101ome_20_FD_179959 | JGI IMG/M metagenome (GOLD analysis project Ga0255759, IMG submission 179959) | Coastal salt marsh microbial communities from the Groves Creek Marsh, Skidaway Island, Georgia - 101404AT metaG (version 2) | ecosystem: Environmental > Aquatic > Marine > Intertidal zone >...
TGCTTATTCCTTGCGGCTTTTGGACTCGACGTATACGGGGGCTTTGGTTGAGGTTTACAACGGGAGTTCATACGCCGATATAAACGCGAACGTCTTCGGCGAGTTGGATACGGTTGCACTTGCTGCGCATTGCGGAAGTAACGATGGGTTTGTAAGTACTTGGTACGACCAATCAGGCGGCACACTCGGAGATTTAGAGCAAACATCAACAAGTCAAATGCGGAAAATTTACGACGGCGCTACTGGTTATCTTGGTTCTTTAGAAAAAGCAGGCAGCGGCGGTTATTATCGGCCTTCTGCAAGCTCTACAATATCCCAACCATTTTCAATATTTGGGGTTTACGATTTTGGCGGGCTTCCTGATGATTATTTTTTCGACGGCTATGGAAGTTCAAACCGTGTTGGAATCTTGGATAATTCCCCTCAAAACGGAACACAAATTTTCGGCGGAGGCAGTATTTATGGGGCAAGAAACATAACGGGAAAAACGATTACTTCTGCTATTTTTAACGGCGCGAATTCTGCGGTCTCTGTTAATGGTGAAACCGCTGTAACGGGAACGTTGACAGGTGACTTTGACTTTATAACACTTGGCGCGAGATATACAACTACTGCCACATCAACACTCGATAAAGTTTACGAGTTTGTTTTATATGAAGATGCCAAAAACGACACCGACCGCGTAGGCATTCAAAACAATTTAAACGGTTATTATTCAGCATACTGATGAACGGATATATCATCGTACTTCCAACCGCCACGCAGACAAGCGAAGCACGGGCAAAGCAAATCACGCGAGAACTCTACAACATCTCACGACCCGTACTCATTCAGGCAGAAGGCGAAGCGGCTTCAACCGTGTTCGGAATCGTTACGCATCCTGACGGAATCCAAAACGCTTTGCAGGTGGATACGGATTACCTGATCCACGTTCACCCCGCCGCGACGCTGGAGAAGCTCGTGGCGTGCTTTCCTGAGCTGACGAACGATGAGCGGTACAGCCTCAGCAGTTACGTCCAGACTAATAAAAGTTTTCCCTTTGCGCACATCATTCCAAGCACGACGACCGTGCGCGATCACGATAAAATGACGGCGCTGGGATGGTTTTCCGATGAATCAGAAATTGACTAAATTGCAGCCATGAAGGTTACAATCATGAAAGCGTGCAAGCTGCGCGGAAATAACTGGAAGAAAGGCGACACGCCAAACGTTACAACCGCATTCGCTGAAGAGCTGAAAAAAAAAGGCTACTTAGACGCGCCAAAGAAAAAGACCGACGAAGAATCTAACGACATAACAGAAGAATAAAATGGCCATTTTTAACGGTACAGAATTGGGCGTATATATCGACAGCACGTTGATTGCAGCCGCCACTGATTGCTCGCTTTCCTTGAGCATGGAAACCATCGACATCACAACCAAAGACAGCGCTGGATGGCGTGAACTGCTCGCTGGCACGCGCTCAGGCTCCATCAGCTGCAGCGGTTTGATTGATTACAGCGATACGGACAACAACAAAGACACCACCGACTTGTTCGTGGCTTTCGAGAACCGCACGGCTTTGTCTTTGACGTTTGAAAAGGCAAACGAAGTGACGGGCGATTTGTCATTTGCTTGCACGGGTTTCTTGACGAGCTTGGAGCAGTCAGGCGGCACCGAGGACACCGCGACGTACAGCGCCACGTTTGAAATCAGCGGCGTAATTACCGACACGGCAGCTTCATGATAGAAATCAACGGCACGGATTATCCTGTGCGCTATTCTATGAAGGCGCTGAAAAAGTTTGAACGCAAAGCGAAAGTGAACGTGTTCAGCTTGTCGGATCCGTCGAAACTCAGCGCCGAGGCGTGCGCGTATCTCTGCTTCGTTGGAGTGGAGTGCGGATGCGATTTCGAAGGCGTTGAATTCAACATGGAGCTTGCAGAGTTTGAAGAGCATATTACGCTGGCTCACGTTACGCAGTGCTTCGATGTTCTCGGCGAGTACAGCGACCAAAAAAAAAGATAGACGGCACCGACGAGCCAATAGGCTGGCCAGAAATGATACGGATGGGGATGGGCGTGCTTCGCCTATCCCCTTCTGCGTTTTGGTCAATGACTTTCGCCGAAATAAGTTTAGCGCTTGACGGTCACCGCGAAGTGGAAGAATACCGTGAGCGATATGCGTGGGAGCGCGTGCGATGGCTCGGCGCGATGACGTTTCAACCGCACCTAAAAAAAGGCCGTAAATTAGCCCCAAAGGATTTGATGCAGTTTCCGTGGGAGCGGCCTGAAAAGAATCGGCACAACCTTACGAAAGAGGAATTAAAGCAGCGAATACTAGAGCGTGACCAATGGCTAAACTAAACGACTTAATTGTAACGATCGGCGCCAAGACGCGCAGCTTTGATAAAGCGTTAGGCTCTTCTATGCGGAAGATGCAAACGTTTGGCAAGAACACCAAGCAGCTCGGTAAATCGTTATCACGCAACCTTACCGCACCAATTGCAGCCATTGGCGGCTTGGCTGTGAAAACGGCGGCCAGTTTTGAATTTGCAATGGCCAAGGTAAAAGCGGTCAGCGGATTCACGGGTGCAGAAATTGGAAAGCTTAGAGACCAAGCAAAACAGCTTGGCGCGACTACATCTAAAAGCGCCTCGGAGGTGGCTGCACTGCAATTGGAACTGGCCAAGCTTGGAAAAACCAGCACGGAAATTGAAGGCATGACCGAAAGCGTGTTAAGCCTTGGTATTGCTTTCGATGAAGATTTAGGAGCCGTGGCCGAAACGGTGGGCGCTACGTTAAATGAATTTGGAATTGATGCCAGCGAAACGGGCCGCGTTGCTGACGTTATGGCAACGGCTTTCGGTAGTAGCGCGCTCGACCTTGAGAATTTCCGCGAGTCGATGAGTAAGGTGGGGCCGATTGCAAATGAATTTGGCTTTTCGCTTGAAGAAACGACTGCCGTGCTGGGTACCCTTGCTAATAGTGCTATCAGCGGCGCAGACGCAGGCACAAAGTTTAAAATGGCGCTTTCGGAATTGGCTTCGGAAGGCGACGACGTAAAAGAAACGTTTGTCAAACTTATCAAAGGCAAGATTTCGTACACGGAAGCCATGAACGTCTTTGGTAAACGTGCCGCGATTCTTGGCCCGATTTTAGGCAAGAACGGCGAAAAGCTTGCCGAGCTTCAAACGAAGCTGGAGAATTCTGAAGGCGCGGCAATTAGCGCACGGAAGGAATTAGAAGAAACTGCTATGGGCGGATTTGCCGCTTTGCAGAGCGCCGTTGAAGCTGCCGCCATTACGCTTGGCGAAGGATTGATGCCAACGATAAATAAAGCAGCTCGATTTATTACAGACCTTGCCAGCGGGATCGCAAACATGAACAACGAAACGCGCGAGAGCGTTATAAAGTTTGCAGCTATTGCGGCGGCAATCGGTCCGCTGCTGGTTGTGTTGCCTTCCATCATTGGCGCGATTGGTATGCTTATTAGTCCCGTCGGTTTGATTACTGCTGCCATCGTTGGGCTTGGTATTGCCATTGTCACCTTTGCCGATGAGATTGCGCCGTATATCACGGACGTTATTAATTACTTCATTACGCTCTACAACGAATCGACAACGGTAAGGAATATAATTGGAGGCATTAAAGGCACGGCGATAGTGGTTTTTGATTTTCTTGCGTTTGCTCTTGATAGCGTCATAGAGGGATTCAAAGACCTTGGCCGCGTTATAAGTGCTTTTCTAAGCGGCAACATCGATGAAATACCGTCTATAATAGGAGAAGCGTTTACTAACTCAGCCGAACGCATGGCCGAATTTGGAACGAAAGCGGCGGAAGACTGGAGAACAGCGGTAGAAGATGAGTTGCAACGCGAGAAGCTTGAACTGGTTACTGATGAATCGGTAGCCGATGCAGCTTCACGCCTTTTTGGTATTATGGATTTAATCCCAACGTTTGCAATGGGCGGCGGTGGGGGTGCTGGAATAGAAACACCGCAAGTCGGTGGATTACTCAAAAAGCTTGGAAAAGGCACAACAGCGCCAACTGTAGAAGGCGCACTTAACATCGTCGACATTGAGATGGACGAGGACATTGTGGAAGAGGAGGACATTAACCAAGTCATTGCAGCGGCTGACCTTGTGAAACGACGCACGGAAGCCATGGCGCAAAGCGTTAGCCGATTTGTGGAACACGCGTTTAACCAAATAGCAAGCGGTACGCAGACGTTTAGCGAGGTGATGACGGATATGCTAAAAAACCTTGTAAAGCAGTTGGCTATTATGGTCGCGCAGTTCATCATTCTCAACACTTTATTTGGAGGCATGGGCGTTGGCGGTATGAACCTCCGTGAATTCATACGCAGCGGCTTTGGTCTTCCGCAAGGTCTTCCGCAATTTGCCAGCGGCGGTATCGTAAGCGGTCCTGTTATCGCGCAGGTCGGTGAATACGCAGGCGCGTCGCATAATCCTGAAGTCATAGCACCGCTTAGCAAATTGCAGGCTATGATGGGCGGCCAAGCTGTACAGGTGACAGGCAAGATTTCAGGCCGCGATATATTGCTGACAAGTGAACGCAACAGCATCGACCGCAACCGTGTAAGAGGATTTTAATGGCTGACCCAATACGACTACAGGCAGAATTTACCGACGATCTTGGAACCGATTGGCAGGTAAACATTCACGACAGCGATTACGGTGGCAGCATCGTACCGTTTAAGCTTGGCGCGGATGGTTTCGTGCTGCGATACAGCGGAAACAATGAGGACCGATACCAACCCGTGATTGGTAGCGAAGTGACGTTCACGCTGACGGAAGAAAACAGCACGCATGAAACGTTCATGAACTTGCTGGCTCAAAACGTTGAGGTACGTTTTTCGGTAAGCATCCGCAAAGACCCTGACGGCACAAACGAATTTTGGTGGGGCGGCATCTTGTTGCCTGAGCAGGTAGTGAGGCCGTTTGATTATTACCCGATTCAAAACACGCTCACGGCCTCGGACGACATCGGCAACCTGCAAAGCGTCAAGTACAACAATGACGGTAGCGCCTATACAGGATTCAAGTCAGGCGTTGAACACTTGTTAAATTGTTTGAATAAGACACGGACGACGCATCTATGGGGAACGGATGATTTCCTGTATTACGTCAACGATTTCGATAGCATCGACTACACAGGCAGCGATCAGCTTGACGATACACGCATCAGTCATTATGGCCTTTACAATCCTGACGAAAACAACGTCAACCAATTTTACAGCGCCTTCGAAGTGCTGGAAAGCTTGGCGCGCGTATTCAACGCTCGCGTTTTTCAAGCGCAAGGCAAATGGTGGTTTTTACCTGTAGGAGCGCAGAAGTACAGCACTACGCTCACGGTAGAAGGCACGCAGAAGGACGGCACGGCGCTCACGCAGCAGAGCATAGCAGCCGCCAAATCATTTGACAGCACGTTCGAGCGTTTAAACGGTTACGAATACACTTATTTGGCGCCATTAAAGACCGTGCGACGAACGCGAAGGTATAACGGAAACTATCCTCTTATCCTTGACAACTTACACACGGAGAGCGAATTTGGCACGACGCTAAGTGACACCGACATTGATTACGTCAGCGGCACGGTATTGGCCGTCAGTGGCACGTTCAATTACACGTACGACGGCGACGGAACGAGCACAGAAAACGACCGCATTGGCCGTGTAGAATTGGAATTTGTTGTGAAAGTTGGCACCAAATACCTACAGCGGAACGTGACGTACACAGGCTCGCAGCTTGTATTTAACGGTTTCGGCGATCCTGATGAATTCCCGTATGAATACACGACGCACGTATATGGCGATACCAGCTTGAGCAGCTCGGCGGCCACGTATACAATTGTCAGCCCAATATTTGACGAGCGCGAAGGCGAAAGCTTATCCATTCCTTTTCATATCGTTTTACCAGCATTAACGGCGCAGGAAAACGGCCTTGACATAAGCGTAGACATAAACGGCATCGACGATACAGGCGCAGCAGATAGCAACCTAACGAACACCGCAAACGCCAGTTATAACATCGTAGTTTTGCGTGCTGACGTTTTAGAGCCTGAAGGGTTGGGCGATGAGGTTTCGTATACGGCAACAAACAGCGACAGCGCGCGCGCCGATTTGGACCAAGGTTTGGTATTGTTCGGAGATTATCAAACTGTAAACGCAGACGGTACAATAAGCTTTATTGAAGGCATCACGCAGACGTTCAGCACGTCGTGGCAGTCGCTCAATTACACAGGCACGGGTTTAAGTATAAACCGCCTCGGCGTTCAGGAAGTACTTGGCGGTCAAGTAAAGCCGACAAGAGTACAGCGCGGCGAAGTGTACGGATCACCAATTTATATGTGGCAAGTAATTGATGACAGCGATGGCGATTATGCATTATTCGAAATGACGTACACGGCGCGCAGCGTTATGAATCAGCTTGAAGCCTTTTTAATTGAGCGAGACGTTACAATTGTGATTACTGACCAAGAAGGCACGCACGACGTAATTACGCCAATTACAGAGGCGGACGTTTTACGCTCGGCGACTGCTTTTAATGTCACCAATAGAATGCTAGGAGTTGGCTACGAAGGTTTCGGCAGCAGAAATCAAACCGTAAACCGCAGCATTGCGCACCGCGACACGGTAACGGTTAGCGTAAACGATACCGACCTGCATATATTCAACACGTGGACTGGTCCTAACGGTTACGGCGGTTTAGAATTACCTCCAATTGCGGAAAGTCATGGCCGCATTATTCAATTTCATTCGGACAGCACGATAAGCGCAAACACTTACGTGCGACTGATTCCAAATACGGGTGACACAGGCGTAACGATTGACGGAGCCAGCAGTTATAACTTTGACCGCAATTACGACGGAATAACTATCTTAGGGCACACAGACGACAATTGGTATATCATACAGAAAAAGGACAAGTGATGACGGATCTATTGATAGCATTGGTGCCAGTTGTGGCGGGTTTAATTGGCGTTTGGGTCAACCTGAACAGTACGGTGGCGCGCCTGAAAGGTCGCGTCGTGCAGCTTGAATTGTCGCAGGACGAACTCAAAAGAGACATTAAAGAACTTTTAAAGAGCGTCCACAACATCGAGATTATGATTGCCAAAATGAACGCTGAATGATTTGGATTATCTTGGCGACGGTGTTTGCTAACATGGTATACAAGGCGCGTGAATATGGCCGCGCCGATATTGCCGACCTCATCATATTTGTCGCCGCCCTCGGAATACTTTTTTTATGAGATACTTCCAGCCTGAAGAATTCGATTGTAAGTGCAGCAAATGCCGCACCAATAACGAAGGACGCGGCGCTGAAATGATGGATGATTATTTTTTGCAGATGCTGGACGACGCCCGCCATAAAGCTGGCGTACCATTCCGCATTACGAGCGGTTACCGATGCAGCTTGCACAATCGCGCCGTTGGAGGCGTCAAGGATTCCGCGCACACCAAAGGGCTCGCTGCCGACATCGCTTGCAGCGACAGCAGGACACGCGGCTACATTATCGGCGCATTGTTCGAAGCTGGATTTAATCGCATCGGAATTCATCCGCATTTTATCCATGTCGACGACGACCCCAGCAAGGACGCTGATGTAGTTTGGCTTTACAAAGAATGAAGATAAATCAAATCAGCCGCACGGTTCACGAGGTGAAGATAGAGCAGGCGCCGCAGCGTATGCTGTTTATTAGCGACGTTCACTACGATGCAAAAAAATGCGACCGAGCGATGTTGAAGCGGCATTTGGACGAAGCACGCAACACCAATACGCCCGTTTTCATATTTGGCGACTGGTTTGATCTGATGCAGGGCAAGTGGGATCCACGCGGAACGTACAGCGACCTACGACCCGAATACAAAAGCATTACGTACCTCGATGACGTAATAGAGGACAGCGCCGAATTTCTGACCAAATACAAAGACGTGATCCGATTCTTTGGACGCGGCAACCATGAAACGAACATTGAAAAGCGGATGCACACCAGCCCGCTCGACCGCGTGGCATACATCGTAAACAAGAACGGCGGCAATATTCAGGTTGCAGGATATAGCGGTTGGCTGTGGATGCAGATTTATAAAAAAGGCAAGCGCCGCAGCTCGACCTTTGTACATTATCACCACGGAATGGGCTCAAATTCGCCGCGCAGCAAGGGTGTGCTTAGAGTTGACATTGACCAAATGCAATTCAAGGATGCCAGCCTGATCGTGCGCGGTCATACGCATCAAAAGTGGCACGTACCAATTACTTCCGACCGCATCAGCCGATTTGGTAAGCTGTATCAGGACAGCGTGCACCATTTGCAGCTCGGCAGTTACAAGATGCTCGGCGACCGATTTGCGGGCTGGGCTACTGAAAAAGGATTCAATACGCCACGGCTTGGCGGCTGGTGGGTCACCTTGCACAACTCTCATCACGACTTACCATATTGGAAAATAGAAGAAGCACAATGAAGCCACGGTATGGCATACGGATCAGCAGCCGCATCGTTTTTCTTACACCGACCCGCGTTTATAAATTACCCGTCAATCGTCGGGGCTGGTTGCAAGGCATCAACGAGCGAGCTGCGTGGGACGAATACAAAGACAGCGGATATTTGGCGCCGCTGCTTTGGTCGCTTGGCGGCTTGGTATGTATGCAGCGCGTGCGCACGGTTCAATACGTGGCGCCTTACATGGTCATGAACGTAAAGCTTAAGATAAGAGCTTTGAACATTGCCAATTGCGATTTGTGGAATGTGGCTAACTGGGGCGAATATGAAAACCGCACCGTTTTGCTGGACTACGGAATAAGCAAACGAGTGGCAGCAATGTATTGAGTACCTTGCACAAAACTTTGAAGCATGAAAGATTTATTTTTCACTTACTGGGCTGAAATCGTTTTAGCCATCTTGACAGCAGCGGGAACAATCACGGCGCTCACAGAAACCGAGAAGGACGACAAGGTTGTAGATGTATTAAAGCGAATTGTTAACGCTGTAGTTTTAGGCCGCACAAAGCGCCGCAATAAAGAATAATGCATATATTTGCTTATCTCCATTCGGCGACATTTTTGATTTAGGGTTTTTGTTTTTCATCGGAAAGGCGGTACTGTGCAGGCGGTACCGCTTTTTTGTTGCGCGAAAAAAAAGTTTCGAAAAAGTTTGCGTAACGAAAAAACCTTCGTAGATTGCACGCAGAACGAAACACGAAACAAATGAAGCTTACACAGAAAAACGACCGATTGACACAAGTTAAGGAAGGGCGCAAGGTAATTTTTGAAATTCTGCAAACACGAAACGGCTTGTTTACAGGTTTTGAGTACCGAGGCTTAGCGTTAGCGTCAGATTGCAAAACGATTGAGCAATGCGTAAACCAATGCGTTGGGAAAAAGCAATATCTGATTGAACAATTTAAAAACCGCTTAGCATGAACTGGCGCGAAGGCTACGACTACCCCAGCGACGACGAAGAAGAAGAAGACGACTTCATGGAGCGCGCCGATCACGATTACGAACAACAGAACGATAAATAATGAAAAAGCCCATTTGTGTACAATCCAGCGTACACGTTAAACAAACCACCGATTTCAACCACTGGCAGCAGGAGCTGAGAGAAGAGCGCGAATTTCTGCGACTCATTGACAATTTTCGCGCCCAACTTGTAGCAGCACGAACGAAATAATACGAGATGAAAAAAGCAAGAACCTTAAACGATATAAAAGACGACCCGCGCGTACAATCTATATCAGTTGAGTATGATAGCGTGTACGAGCCTACTGGTAAGCTTTATATCGTTTTCTTAAAAGATGGCTGGACAAATGAACATTTGGAATGCAGCCGAATACAAGAAACGACAGTAAGCGATTTATTGTGGCAACTAAACAGCACCGTTATACCAACTAAATGACTCAAATCGACGAACTCAAAGCATTGTCGGAGCGATACGAGATGCGCGCCGATCACTTCCACAAAGACCCGCGCGGCTTTGTCATCATGACGCGTCGAGGCGTGGAACACGTACAAGCCAAAATAAAGGCCGTGGTTACGTTTTCGACCGTGCCTGAATGGTCTGACCCCAGCGACGGGAGATATTGCGTTAAAGCCTACGCAAAATGCGAAATAGGGCAGGTAGAAACATTCGGCGAGGTGAGCAAATCAAACAACCGTAATGCGTACCCAATCGCGATGGCTGAAAAACGCGCTTTATCGCGTGCCATTTTAAAGCTCGCAGGTTTTTACCAGCTGGAAGTTTACGGCGAGGACGAAGTAGAATGAACCTTGACGAATTTTTCGAGGAATTAGAAGCCGACCAGCACGCACGGCAAGAGCAGTTAAAAGATTACGCGTTTCGTTTGCTGGAAACGTCCACCATGCGCGACGACGATGACGGGCTGGAGGACGAGATAATACAAACCCAACCGACGCCAGAGCGATGGCGTGAAATATTTGAACGGTTGCAGCTAAACCAATTGCGCTGCATCGACTTAACAGGCTGGGGCAAAACAGAGTTTAACCAATCATACAAAAAACATGGAATTGATAATTGAAGGCGTGATAGCACGCATCTGCAAACCTCAAGAATTTGCAAGCGGATTTAGAAAGTGCGAAGTACACGTAACGGTTGAAGACGGACAATATCCGCAAACCTTGGCGCTGGAGTTTCTGAAGGACGACGTGGACGAAGCGTTGGGCTTAACCGTGGGCGCGCAAATCAAAGCGCGTTGCAACGTCCGAGGCCGCGAGTGGAAGAACGAAGAGACAGGCGAATACCGCGCATTTATGTCGCTGGTGCCTTGGAAGTACGAGCTGCCCGATCCGAAGAGCATCAAAGAGCAAGTAATGGAACAAGCAAATGAAAACCCAGCAGAAGCCAAGGACTTCCCGTTCTAACGTGATGTTTGTTGTCAAGCTTCCACAGCAAAAGACGCGCGTGCAGTTTGAAAATTTCAGAAGCTGCCGACGTTATTGCAAGGACTTAAGAGCAAAACAAATTCCATATGAGTGCAGATTTTACTACAATGAAGAACCTGAAACAATTTATTAAAGACAATTTTGACAGCATCGACCACTGTGCCGAGGTGCTGGACGTGTCAAGGCGTACCGTGGAAAATTACATTTATGTAAATCCGCAAGGCATACTAAAACACAGCGCCAAAATTGTGCAGGTAAAAGAAATCAACCCGCTAGACTTGTTTGATGCGGTTGGTGAAACGATGGAGGAACTAAATGAAAACCGATCGCGCTAATTGTCAAACGCGAATGAACTACCTACAAATACCGCATCACGTATTTGGCGTAAAACTAAGTAGCCTAGAGCTTCTAATTTATTGCGACGTATACACGATGAACCAGCAGAATCGAGAGTATTGGAAAAGCAACGCCGTCATAGGTGAGCAATTCAATGCGCACCGCAGCACCGTGATTCGAGCCATTCAGCGGCTTGAATCGCGAG